>SKEF01001381.1_pt1 | contig 21536 bp, 20 predicted proteins | sample 4826691 | NCBI WGS metagenome assembly SKEF01 (sample SAMN11008816, study PRJNA524170) | human gut metagenome | biome: Human fecal sample; material: Feces; isolation source: fecal sample from pouch patient p23, p27 | host: Homo sapiens | place: Israel: Tel-Aviv | collected 2016-08-24
GTCTTTCGAAGGTATAAATTTGCCTTTTGCTGCCAGAAACGCTACCAGCTCTCCCGCTGTCATCCCTTCTGCCGAGCAGGTGTGAAAACGTGCCTGTTCACCAAAACGCGCTTTAATCGCAGCTTCCAGACTGGCATGCGTATATTGCTCGCCTGATTCAATCATCATATTTAACACTTCATGACCGTGAATAGAGTCCATCGTCCCTCCTCAAAAAAAGCCTAGCGTAGCGATTGCCGCTTATGAAGACTTTGCGCCAGCGCAGGACTGAATGCTTTTTATTGTACATTTATATTTACACCATATGTAACGTCGGTTTGACGAAGCAGCCGTTATGCCTTAACCTGCGCCGCAGATATCACTCATAAAGATCGTCAGGACAGAAGAAAGCGTGAAAAACAGAACCCTGGGAAGTGTTTTTATCGTGGCGGGAACCACAATTGGCGCAGGCATGCTGGCAATGCCGCTGGCTGCGGCAGGTGTTGGTTTTAGCGTCACGTTAATCTTGTTGATTGGGCTTTGGGCGTTGATGTGCTACACGGCGCTATTACTGCTGGAGGTGTACCAGCATGTTCCGGCAGATACCGGTCTTGGCACGCTGGCAAAACGCTATCTGGGGCGCTACGGTCAGTGGCTGACGGGCTTCAGTATGATGTTCTTAATGTATGCTCTGACTGCGGCATACATCAGCGGTGCCGGTGAATTGTTGGCCTCCAGCATCAGCGACTGGACAGGTATTTCAATGTCGGCAACCGCTGGCGTGCTGTTGTTCACTTTTGTTGCCGGTGGCGTGGTTTGTGTCGGGACATCGCTGGTCGATTTATTTAACCGTTTTCTGTTCAGCGCCAAAATTATTTTTCTGGTGGTAATGCTGGTACTACTGCTACCGCATATTCACAAAGTGAATCTTTTAACCCTGCCGTTGCAACAGGGGCTGGCTCTGTCTGCAATCCCGGTGATTTTTACGTCGTTTGGTTTTCACGGTAGCGTGCCGAGTATTGTCAGCTATATGGATGGCAACGTTCGTAAGCTACGCTGGGTGTTTATAACCGGTAGTGCGATCCCCCTGGTGGCATATATTTTCTGGCAGGTGGCAACGCTTGGCAGCATTGATTCAACAACCTTTATGGGATTGCTGGCTAATCATGCCGGATTAAACGGGCTGCTACAGGCGTTACGCGAAATGGTGGCCTCTCCGCATGTTGAGCTGGCGGTGCATTTATTTGCTGATTTAGCCCTCGCCACGTCATTTCTCGGCGTTGCGTTAGGCTTATTTGATTATCTGGCTGATTTATTTCAGCGTTCAAATACCGTTGGTGGACGGTTGCAAACTGGTGCAATTACCTTTCTGCCGCCGTTGGCGTTTGCACTGTTTTATCCACGAGGATTTGTGATGGCGCTGGGTTACGCCGGTGTGGCGCTGGCGGTACTGGCATTGATTATCCCTTCGCTGTTGACCTGGCAAAGCAGAAAGCACAATCCTCAAGCGGGTTACCGTGTCAAAGGTGGTCGTCCGGCGCTGGTGGTGGTGTTTCTCTGTGGTATTGCTGTGATTGGCGTGCAATTTTTGATTGCGGCAGGGTTGTTACCAGAAGTGGGGTGATCAGATAGCCTCAAATTCCTTATTGGGTGCCAGAATTAACGCTGACACCCAATTTGACCTCTTAATGCAGGCAGCACTGCTTAAATTTCTTACCACTACCGCACGGGCAAGGATCGTTACGCCCCGGTTTCTCTTCTGCTTTGATCGGTTGCTGAACAGCTTTTTCCTGCGGATGCGCCATCCAGTATGCATGTAAATCAAGCGCCGCCAGTCGAATGGCATCTACGCTCTCTTCAAACGCTTCTGGCGACATCTTCTCTACCCGCTCGAAGTTTTCCTCAGTACCGTGCAGCGCAATCGCATCCAGCGCTGGTTTTAACGAATCGGGCAACGTTGACCAGTCAGAAAGTGCCACGCCCCGCATATAGCCAAAGCACCACTCCTCAACAATCGTCAGCTCGCTGCCATCGACTTCTCGCAAGCCGAATAACGGCTCAAACTGCTCCGGGAATTCGTTCAGACGCTCTGCGGTATCAGCCATATGTTGAAAAGCCAGGTTCATAAAGCGCGTCATCTCTTTCTCTGACGCCCAGCGCGGCACATAGTCAGCCCCACCCCATACGGCAACCAGCCACTGTGCCGGTTCAATCTCTTGCGGAGAACTCAACACCGCCGTCAATAAACCGTCCAGCTCCGCCACATCAAGAATGGCGTGGTCAGTGTTGTATTTGGTCAGAATATCGTCCAGCCATTCCAACTCACTTTCGTTTAACGGTCCCGTTTTCATACGCTTTTCCTTGTGGATCTCAACTCGCCAGCACCTATCTTACATGCCGGTCCGTATCAGAGATACTTTTTGAGTGGCTTTGCCGGTGATTAAAAATCAAGGAGGGTGTAACGACAAGTTGCAGGCACAAAAAAACCACCCGAAGGTGGTTTCACGACACTGCTTATTGCTTTGATTTTATTCTTATCTTTCCCATGGTACCCGGAGCGGGACTTGAACCCGCACAGCGCGAACGCCGAGGGATTTTAAATCCCTTGTGTCTACCGATTCCACCATCCGGGCTCGGGAAGAAAGTGGAGGCGCGTTCCGGAGTCGAACCGGACTAGACGGATTTGCAATCCGCTACATAACCGCTTTGTTAACGCGCCAAATTCTTCAGGCCTTTCAGCCAGACATCCGCTGAGGCCGATGTCTTTTAAACTGGAGCGGGAAACGAGACTCGAACTCGCGACCCCGACCTTGGCAAGGTCGTGCTCTACCAACTGAGCTATTCCCGCATTCATCAAGCAATCAGTTAATCACTTGATTTTATTATCGTCTGGCAATCAGTGCCGCCGTTCGATGCGTTGCATTCTACTTACCTGGCGCGATGAGTCAACGATATTTTTCACCACTTTTGATCGTTTGCTGAAAATTACGCCGAAACGATCACTGATCAAGCAAATCTGCACGCGCAGCGCTCAAATATTGCAACATTGACCACAGAGTCAGTACCGCAGCCACAAAGAAAAGTGCAATACCGGCGTACTCAACCCAAATGTTCGGACGCCACAGCAGCCAGGCCAACGCCACCATCTGGGCAGTGGTTTTCACTTTCCCAATCCAGGAGACAGCCACGCTACTGCGTTTACCCAACTCCGCCATCCATTCGCGTAGCGCAGAAATAATAATTTCACGGGCGATCATCGTTGCCGCCGGTAAGGTCACCCACCAGCTGTGATAATGCTCGGTTACCAGCACCATGGCGATAGCCACGAGAACTTTATCTGCTACAGGGTCAAGGAAAGCACCAAACCGGGTACTCTGGTTCCAGCGGCGTGCCAGAAAACCATCGAACCAGTCAGTCACCGCCGCGACGCAGAAAATGAGCGCGGCGGCAAACGGCGACCAGGTGACAGGCAGATAAAAGACCAATACAAAGAATGGGATAAGGATGACACGGAACAGTGTAAGCAACGTAGGGATATTAAATTGCATAATGACGGGTAACTATCTGTTGTCAGTAAGATTACCCCTATGTTGCTACAGAGACATCAATGTTTCAACGACCAGAAGATCTTTTCTGCCAGACCTTGCGAAATACCCGGCACTTTTGCAATTTCCTCGACGCTGGCGTTACGTAAACCTTGCAAACCGCCCATATATTTCAACAACATTTGCCGGCGTTTTGGCCCGACGCCTTCAATGGTTTCCAGGGAACTGGTATTTTTGACCTTCGCCCGTTTTTTACGGTGCCCGCCAATCGCGTGATCATGTGATTCATCGCGAATATGCTGGATAACATGCAGCGCGGGAGAATCTGGCGGCAAACTGAATCCCTCACCTTCCGGCTCAAAGAACAGCGTTTCCAGCCCAGCCTTACGATCTGCTCCTTTGGCAACGCCAAGTAGCAGCGGATGATTTTTATCCCATGAGACATCCAGTTCGGCGAAGACATTTTTCGCCTGCGCAAGCTGGCCTTTGCCGCCGTCGATAAGTATCACATCCGGGATCTTACTGTCGTCGATGGCTTTACCATAACGCCGACGCAACACCTGATTCATCGCCGCATAATCATCGCCCGGCGTGATGCCAGTAATGTTATAGCGCCGATACTCCGCACGCAGCGGGCCGTTAGCATCAAACACCACACAGGAAGCGACGGTTTGTTCACCCATGGTATGGCTGATGTCAAAGCACTCCATCCGCTTCACTTCCGGCAATTTCAACACGCTGGCAAGCGCGGTCAGCCGCTGGTGAACGGTAGATTGCTGCGAAAGTTTGCTGGTTAAGGCCGTCGCCGCATTGGTGCGCGCGAGTTTCAGATAACGCGCCCGATCGCCACGAGGTTTGGTTTGAACATTAATCTTGCGTCCCGCCAGCTCTGAAAGGGAATCGGCGAGCAGCGTTTTATCGCTAAGATTAAAATCGAGCAGGATCTCACCCGGTAAGGTGCGCATCTGGCTGCCTTGTAAATAGAACTGACCTACGAAGGTTTCCACCACCTCGCTCAGTTCCGTACCGCCAGGCACTTTCGGGAAATAGCTGCGGCTGCCGAGCACTTTGCCCTGACGAATGAACAATACGTGGACACAAGCCATGCCCGCATCGAACGCCACACCAATAACGTCAAGGTCGTCGCCGGTATTGGAAACAAACTGTTTTTCGGTGACGCGTCGCACCGCCTGAATTTGGTCGCGAATACGTGCAGCTTCTTCAAACTCCAGATTCTGGCTGGCAGTTTCCATACGACTAATGAGTTGCGTAAGCACCTGATCATCTTTGCCAGACAAAAACAGGCGCACATACTCGACCTGCTGAGCGTATTCTTCTTCACTCACCAGTCCTTCAACGCACGGTCCCAGACAGCGCCCTATCTGATATTGCAGACACGGACGCGAGCGATTGCGATAAACACTATTTTCGCACTGGCGAATGGGGAAAATCTTTTGCAGTAGCGCCAGTGTTTCACGTACGGCATAGCCATTCGGGAACGGGCCGAAATATTCACCTTTGGCATGCTTCGCACCACGATGCATCGCCAGACGCGGATGGGTATCGCCACTCAGGAAGATAAAAGGATAAGATTTATCATCGCGTAGCAAAACGTTGTAACGCGGCTGATAGAGTTTGATGTAGTTGTGTTCCAGCAACAGCGCTTCGGTTTCTGTATGAGTAACCGTTACATCAATTTGCTGGATCTGGGCGACCAGCGCTTCGGTTTTGCGCGAAGCGAGGTTGCTACGGAAATAGCTGGAAAGCCGTTTTTTCAGGTCTTTCGCTTTGCCGACATAGATAACCGTACCACCAGCATCGTACATGCGATAAACGCCTGGCTGGCTGGTTACGGTTTTTAAAAACGCTTTTGCGTCAAACTGATCACTCACTGACTTGATAATGTCTCCGCATTACACAGACCATGGCGAATTGCCAGGTGAGTCAGCTCAACATCGCCATGAATGTTTAGTTTACTGAACATACGATAGCGGTAGCTGTTCACCGTTTTCGGACTGAGATTGAGCTGTTCTGAGATCTCATTGACCTTCTGGCCCTTGGTGATCATCAGCATAATCTGCAATTCACGTTCAGACAAACTGGCAAATGGGCTTTCTGTTTTTTCTGGTTCGATCTGGCTTAACGCCATTTGTTGAGCGATGTCAGAAGCAATGTAACGCTGCCCTGAATAGACAGAACGGATCGCACTCACGACTTCCTGCGGAGCCGCGCCTTTGCTGAGGTAGCCAGCAGCACCGGCCTGCATGACTTTCGCTGGTAAAGGGTTTTCTGTATGGACGGTAAGCATGATGATTTTGACATCAGCTGTGGAACGCGCGATTTTACGCGTCGCCTCAAGACCGCCAATGCCCGGCATACTCATGTCCATTAGCACCACGTCAACGGCATTTGCCCGGCACCATTTAACGGCGTCTTCACCGCACGATGCCTCACCGACGACTTTTATACCCTTTATATCTTCCAGAATGCGTCGTATCCCTGCGCGCACCAGTTCGTGGTCATCAACAAGTAGAACGTTGATCAAAGGAATATCTCCAGAAATAGGGATAACGCTACTGATAGTTAGTCATTCGTATATTAGCGGTTTTTATTGCAACTTTGAAACGTTAAAAATGGTGGGTATTCGATTTTTCTCTCGTTTTTGTAAATTCGATTGTCCACAGTTATGGTCACGCCCGTCACCAACGGCTTACCGGATCGTTTCACAGTAAGCCCTGCGACGAAATGTGACAAAAATTACCTTTATTCAGCAAAAATGAAAATCAGCCCGCTGAATATGTAACATTAATTAACCCAAACAATACGGGCAAAAAACATTCATGATAAAAATATTTATTGGTCATTATATTAACGCATTTAATAGCACCGTTGACGGCACGCTCAAAAAACAACCACTGCTATTTTTAGCAAAGCTTATGGTATACTCCGCCGCCTTAACATTTTTCACCGCAAATTTTCATTGCAACATGACGAGGAAAATAAATGAGTACGCCTGATTTTTCTACTGCCGAGAATAATCAAGAACTGGCAAATGAAGTCTCCTGCCTGAAAGCGATGCTGACGCTGATGCTGCAGGCGATGGGACAAGCTGACGCGGGCCGCGTGATGTTAAAGATGGAAAAACAGCTTGCGCTGATCGAAGACGAAACCCAGGCTGCAGTATTTTCCAAAACGGTTAAGCAAATTAAACAAGCCTACCGTCAGTAATATAAAACCGGCTGAGAGCGTGCCTTTCAGCCGGTTTTTGCATCTGGCACGCAGAACAGAAAAGAGATCAAATTAAACCAGTAGCGGCCGCGTAACAGGCAACCTGGGTCTTATTTGGTGCATTAATTTTCTTCTGCATGTTTTTCTGGTGGAAATTGACCGTATTCTCAGAGATTGACAAAATCATCGCTATCTCTGCTGATGTCTTCCCTTCCGCCGTCCACCTCAGAATTTCTTTTTCGCGCTTGCTGAAATTCATCTCTGGCGTCATCACTATTTCATCATTTAAACGCATCAGAGCCATCAGACTTTCGCGCACCAGTAACTGCATTTTTAATTGCAGTTCATCACTAAGAATGGGTATTTCGCGCGCGCTGCTACGGGAAAAGGACAAAAAGCCCAGCGCCCGGTTTGGCAGCATTAAATACTGAGTGACACCGCGGCGTAAACCATGTGCGCGCGCGGCTTCCCATAACGGCTGTGCTTCGCTGAATAAGTCATCATTCCACATTAAATGGCCCTGACTAAAGTTTTCAGGGTTCAGCACCGGATCAATTGCGAGAAAGTTTTTTGCCTGATAATAACTAACCCACGACTCAGGGTAATTGGTGTAGAAAGCCACTTTAGGTCGCGTGAATGGTACCGGGTGGCGAACACATAACGAATAGTAATCGTACTCCAGCTGCTGAGCCTGAAGCTCTATTTCATGGTAGACCTCTTCTGCGGCCTCCATCCTCTGAAAACGCAACAGCATCGTGCGACGCCAGCTGAAAAAATCCGTATCCTGCATAGTAAACCGCAACGCCCCTGAGAGTGAGTATCATTTATAATGATAATTCAAACTATCACATAAATAAGATTTATATATAATTTATATTATTCAGGCAATGAATTACTTTTGCAAGCCATCGCATTCTCTTATGTTATTAATGAGTTATGCTGATTTGTTAAGCAGTTTTATCACGCTTGAAATGGCGTCCCGCCCCGACAGGTGAATCGTCGGGGCTGATTTTTTCTTATTATTGCAGCAGAAACTTCTCGAGGAACTGGCGGGTGCGAGGCTGCTGGGGATCGGCAAATAACGCTTTTGCTGCCCCCTGCTCGACTATCCGCCCCTGGTCCATAAAAATCGCCCGGTCCGCAACATCCCGGGCAAAGCTCATTTCGTGCGTCACAATCACCATCGTGCGCTTTTCCTGCGCCAGCTGACGGATGGTGTTCAGGACTTCGCCCACCAGCTCTGGATCCAGCGCCGACGTTGGCTCGTCAAACAAAATCACCTCAGGACGCATTGCCAGCGCACGCGCAATCGCAACACGCTGCTGTTGACCGCCAGACAAACGACGTGGATAGCTGGTTTCTTTACCGGCCAGCCCAACTTTCGCCAGCAGCTCGCGAGCGCGCGCCGTGGCCTCTTCTTTCGGTTCGCCTTTGACGATCACCGGCCCTTCAATAATGTTTTCCAGCACCGTACGATGCGGAAACAAATTAAAGTTCTGGAAGACAAACCCGACGTGCTGACGCAACTGGCGAATCAGCGATTTTTGCTGACTTAATGAACGTGCAGTATCAATAGTGATATCGCCAACGGTGATCGTTCCCGCTTCCGGTTGTTCCAGCAGATTTATGCTGCGTAGCAACGTGGTTTTGCCGGAACCACTCGGACCGATAATTGCCACAACTTCGCCAGGCTTTACCTCAAGGTCGATACCGTGCAGCACCGTCTGACCGTGAAATTTTTTCACCAGGTTCTTAACTTCAATGGCACTCATTTTGGTTCTCTCTCCTGGCGATTAAGTTGATTCTCAAAATGGTTCTGCAACGTCGATAATACTGTCGCCATGATCCAGTAGATGAGCGAAGCCGCCAGGTACATGGTGAACACCTCCAGCGTGCGCGAGGTAATCAACTGCGCCTGACGGAACAGCTCCGGCACCTGGATTGTCGCGGCAAGCGACGTATCTTTTACCAGACTGATAAAGCTGTTCGACAGCGGCGGCAACGCCACCCGCGCCGCCTGTGGCAAAATCGCGCGACGCATGGTCTGCCATGGCGTCATACCAATACTGGCAGCGGCTTCCCACTGACCTTTATCAATAGAAGAAATCGCGGCGCGCAGCGTTTCGGCGGCATAGGCGGCAGTGTTGAGCGACAGACCAATCATTGCTGACGGAATGGGATCTAATTCGATACCAAACTGCGGCAGGCCGTAATAGATCATAAACAGTTGTGCGATGAGCGGTGTACCACGAAAAATAGAGATATAAAAACGCGCCAGCCAGCGCACGGGCCAGATTGGCGACAGGCGCATTAGCGCGAGAATAAACCCTAGCAGTAAGCCAAAAAACATGCCGCCGATACTGAGTTGCAGGGTATACCCAGCCCCTTTCAACAGGAACGGCAAGGAATCAATAACCAGTTGTATACTTTCTTGCATGAGCGTTCCCGGAGCTAAACGTGGGGATGATAGGCGAACAGCGCAGGCGCACCGCCGGTATGAATAAACAGAATCGGCCCTTCATCTTTGAAACGTTTCTGACTGATACCGTCAATCAGACCCGCCATCGCTTTTCCGGTATACACAGGATCAAGCAGAATGCCTTCCAGCCGCGCCAGCAATTTCACTGCTTCCATGCCTTCGTCGTTCGGCACGCCGTAGCCAGGTGCAAAATAGTCATCCCAGAGTAAAATTTCCGCTGATGCGGTCAGCTCCAGTTCTTTCGCAATCGCCTGTTGTAGGTTAACCACTTTCGGCAATTGATCGGCAACGGAACGCGACACGGTCACGCCAATCAGTTCGCTTTCAGGCATCAGGTGTTCCAGCCCAACAGCCAGTCCGGCGTGAGTTCCGGCACTGCCCGATGCGACCACCACCGACGAAATATTAACCGCCCCTTCACACTGTTGCGCGATTTCCAGCGCACTCTCCACATAACCCAGCGCGCCCAGAGCATTAGAACCGCCAACCGGAATGACATACGGGCGAAAGCCTTGTGCTTCGACTCGCGTCGCCAGCTCTTCCAGTTGGGCATTGGGATCGGTCAGTGCGTCGCACATTTCAATCTGGGTATTGAACAGATCCAGCAACAAACGATTGCCGTTGGTTAAATAGTTTTCTGCGGTTGTGCTAATAGGATTTTCCAGCAGCGCCACGCAGTGCAGACCGAGTTTCGCCGCAACTGCGGCAGTCTGGCGCACATGGTTAGACTGGATCGCGCCGGCAGTAATCAGCGTATCGGCACCTTCGCGCAGAGCATCTGCCGCGAGAAATTCCAGCTTACGTAATTTATTGCCGCCCATCGCCATGGGGGTGACGTCATCCCGTTTGATGAAAATTTCCCGTCCAAGATAATCAGAAAAGCGCGGCAGATATTCGAGCGGCGTTGGCGCGCCGATAAACTCCAGCCGTGGAAAACGGGTTAAATTATGCAGTGGCATAATAGCCTCCGATGTGTGTTGTTGTGATTTTCTTATTATGCACGCTGAAAACGCGTAAATAAAAAAGGCGCTAGTGAAAGCGCCCTTTTTTGTCATTATGCTGATTATTTGGTCACATCAGCACCAAACCATTTTTCGGAAAGGGCTTGCAAAGTGCCATCTTTTTGCATTTCCGCAATTGCATCATTCACCGCTTTCAGCAGGTCTTCATTTCCTTTACGCAGCGCCACGCCAGACTCCTGACGGGAGAATGCTTCACCGGTTACTGCCAGCGTATCGTTGGTTTTCTTCACCAGATCCAGCGCCGCCAGACGGTCAACGAGGATCGCATCGATACGGCCTACGCGCAGATCCTGATATTTGGTCGGGTCATCATCATAGGTACGCACATCGACGCCCTGAACATTCTGCCGCAGCCACTCTTCATAGTTGGTGCCCAGACCGACACCCACTTTTTTGCCTTTCAGATCAGCAGCCGTTTTAATGGTGCCTTCGTTACCTTTTTTCACCAGCGCCTGAATACCAGAAATGGTGTACGGGGTAGAGAAATCGTATTTTTTCTTGCGCTCGTCAGAAATGGTGACCTGATTAATCACCACATCAATGCGTTTAGAGTCCAGCGACGCCAGCATACCGTCCCATTTGGTCGGTTTTAGTGACGCCTCAACGCCAAGATGTTTTGCCAGCTGTTGGGCAAATTCTACTTCAAAACCGGTTAATTTGCCGTCATCCCCCTGAAAACTGAACGGCGGATAAGTTCCTTCCAGACCTACCAGCAGCGTGCCGCGCTCTTTAACTTTATTAAGCAGACCTTCATCTGCAAAACTTTTAACGCTCATGCCCGCAACCAGCGCCACGGCCATCACACCCATCAATGCCTGACGTCCCAGATGTGCTAATTTCATATTCACCCCGAATGTTGTTATGTCTGTTTGCAGTGTAGAGCCATTGTTTGTAAACACAAAAACAACTCCGCTACATCTTATTCTTATTTAATATATATCAGAAGCAGGCAGGCTGGAGGATTTCTGCACAAGTCCGGTACAGGTTTGGCGCTGATAGTGTTGATACTTCCGTAATGCGATGCGGTAATTGTTGGTGCTGGTGGTGGGCAGCCACGGGGCGAGGATTTCATCAAGGAAACCGTCCTGCAGCTGATCGAGGGAAATATTTTGCTCGTGTAGATGATTCCCCAAACGGCGCAAACGAACGACATATTCACGCACCGTACCTGGGCTCATTTCAGTTTGCTCAAAAAGAAATTGCTTAAAGCCGATAATATCGAAAAAATCACTCTGCGTTTTGCAATGTAAATCACCGCAAAATCGGCACAATGCCGCCCATGATTGTTGTTCCACTTGCCAGCCCTTTTCATCAAGCAGCGTGTCCAGGCGGGAAATCTCGATTTTATTCACTATTTTGCCGTCGCGAACGAGGGTAATGCGGTCGAGTAATTTACGGCAATGCGCGCAATGGGTCTGGCTGTGTTTAAAGTCTTTAAGATAGCGGCTTAATGGCCGTCTTTTCAGGTGCTGCACCATCATTAAGAACTCCTGGTAGTCAAAGTTAAAGTGCGGCATTTACTGACGTTATAACTTACCCAGTTTAGTGCGTAACCGTTTAATAGCCTGGCTGTGTAACTGACTGACCCGCGATTCCCCGACCTCCAGCACTGCACCAATCTCTTTGAGATTCAGCTCTTCCTGGTAATAGAGGGTTAATACCAGTTTTTCGCGCTCCGGCAACGTTTCGATGGCTTCCATCACCCGCTGGCGCAGATTACTGTCCAGCAGTTGTTGTAGCGGGTTTTCTCGCTGATGATCATCAGTAACCAGTTCGATGCTATCGCCGTGCTCTTCGCGCCACTCATCGTAGGAGAAGAGCTGGCTGTTATTGGTGTCGAGCAACATTTGGCGATAATCGGCTATATCGATCCCTAAACGTTCCGCTACCTCAGTTTCCGTGGCGTTGCGGCCAAGTTCCTGCTCCAGTTGCCCTATTGCCTGTGCCACTTCACGCGCGTTGCGTCGCACGCTGCGCGGCACCCAGTCACGGCTGCGAAGTTCATCCAGCATAGCGCCACGGATACGCTGCACTGCGTAAGTTGTAAATGCCGTTCCTTGTAGGGCGTCATAGCGTTCGACGGCATTAAGTAACCCAATGCCGCCCGCCTGTAGCAGATCGTCAAGTTCCACGCTCGCGGGCAGTCGAACCTGCAGGCGCAATGCTTCGTGACGCACCAGCGGGACATAACGCTGCCACAGCGAGTGTTTATCCATTACACCTTCAGCGGTATAGAGTGAATTCACGATAAACAGCCCTGCGTTATATGAGTTATCGGCATGATTATCCGTTTCTGCAGGGTTTTTAATCGGACGATTAGTGGGTGAAATGAGGGGTTATTTGGGGGTTACCGGTAAATTGCGGACAGAAAAAACCCCGCCGGTGGCGGGGAAGTACGTTGCTGACAAATTACGCTTCATGTTGCCGGATGCGGCGTATACGCCTTATCCGGCCTACAAAAATGCGCAAATTCAATAAATTGCAATTCACCTTGTAGGCCTGATAAGCGCAGCGCATCAGGCAATTTGGCGTTGCCGTCAGTCCCAGTTAATCAGGTTACGACGATTAACCCTGCAGCAGAGACAGAACCTGCTGCGGTACCTGGTTGGCTTTTGCCAGCACGGAGTTACCGGCCTGCTGGATGATCTGCGCTTTCGACATGTTGGATACTTCGGTCGCATAGTCAGCGTCCTGAATACGGGACTGCGCTTCAGACAGGTTGGTAGTGGTGTTGTTCAGGTTGGTGACCGCGGAATCCAGACGGTTCTGGATAGCACCCAGGGATGAACGGAATTTGTCGATCTGGCTGATTGCGTCATCAAGAGCGGCCAGCGGATCGGTGGTGGTTGCGGCTTTGGTTGCAGCGTCGGTAGTGAAATCACCATCCGCTTCTACATAGACCGCTTTACCTGAACCGTTGGTTACAGAGCCATCTTTCTGCAGATACAGTTTAGTGGTGTTATCAGTAGTCAGTGTACCGTCAGTGTTGGTGTAAGAATCTTTGTTGCCAGAAGTCGCAGCATCATATGCCTGAACACTCCCATCAGTACCTACAGAGATATAACCAGCTGTGCCTGCTGTACCAACAGTGAAACCAGTCGTTTTGCTTGCAGATTGCAGAGCAGCTGAACTAATTACAGCGCCTGTAACAGCAATCGTACCTTCAGTACCAGCATTACCAGTACCATCGCTTGAACCATTCAGTACAATCGAAGTGTTATCAGCTGTAGTAATTGTGGATTTAACAGCCGCTCCACCATTGTTGTTCAGAGCTAAACCACTCAGAGTCGCTTCCGCGAGTGTTCCAACACCGTTATTACCACCATTCTGAGTTAAGTTACCAGTTGTATCAATGTAAAGCTTAGAGCCATCCTTAGCAGTGAGTTTGCCATCACTGGACAGCACGACGTCTTGTGTAGTACCACCAATTTCAACACTGAATGTTGCAGTGTCGCCCGCTTTCGGAGTCAGGTAAGACTGCAGCTCAGCTGTCGTAGCAGTCGTGTCATAAGTAAATGTATTATTATCTTTGTTAAGTTTATAGGCATTGGAAGTGGCTCCTGCAGCAAAGCCATTTTTCACGCCTGTGGCTGTAATAGTCGTACCATCAGCGAGGCTAGACAGTACATCTGCGGCTGTAGTTTTAGTCAGCCCAGCACTTACTGTGTAAGCAATGGCACCTGTAGAATCTGCTGCCCCAGGGGTACCAATTGCAGCAGCAGCCAAATCCGCTTTAGTCGCCGCAGTATTCGCCACAGAACCAGAACCATTCACGTTAAAACCAGTCAGTTTCAACGTAGAAGAGTCAATCTTCTTCAGGTCGATAGTGATGGTCTGGCCATCATTCGCGCCAACCTGAATTTTCATGGAACCGTCTTTTGCCAGCACGTTCACGCCGTTGAACTGGGTCTGACCGGATACGCGGTCAATTTCGTCCAGACGGGATTTGATTTCGTCCTGGATAGAGTCCAGATCAGACTGGGAGTTGGTACCGGTGGTCGCCTGAACGGTCAGTTCACGCACACGCTGTAAGTTGTTGTTGATTTCGGACAGCGCGCCTTCGGTGGTCTGCGCAACGGAAATACCGTCGTTGGCGTTACGTGCAGCCTGAGTCAGGCCTTTAATGTTAGAAGTAAAACGGTTAGCAATCGCCTGACCTGCGGCGTCATCCTTCGCGCTGTTAATACGCAAGCCAGAAGACAGACGCTCGATAGAACTCGACAGCGCAGACTGGTTCTTGTTGATATTATTTTGAGTGATCAGCGAGAGGCTGTTGGTATTAATGACTTGTGCCATGATTCGTTATCCTATATTGCAAGTCGTTGATTACGTATTGGGTTTCCACCCGTCGGCTCAATCGCCGTCAACCCTGTTATCGTCTGTCGTAAAACAACCTTTAGAATTTTTTTCACAAACAGCCATTTTTTGTTAGTCGCCGAAATACTCTTTTCTCTGCCCCTTATTCCCGCTATTAAAAAAAACAATTAAACGTAAACTTTGCGCGATTCAGGCCGATAACCCCGGTATTCGTTTTACGTGTCGAAAGATAAAAGGAAATCGCATGGCAAGTATTTCATCGCTGGGAGTCGGGTCAGGCCTGGATTTAAGTTCAATCCTTGATAGCCTCACCGCCGCGCAAAAAGCGACGCTAACCCCTATTTCAAATCAGCAATCGTCGTTTACCGCTAAACTTAGCGCCTACGGTACGCTGAAAAGCGCGCTGACGACTTTCCAGACCGCCAATACTGCATTGTCTAAAGCCGATCTTTTTTCCGCCACCAGCACCACCAGCAGCACCACCGCGTTCAGTGCCACCACCGCGGGTAACGCCATCGCCGGGAAATACACCATCAGCGTCACCCATCTGGCGCAGGCGCAAACCCTGACCACGCGCACCACCAGAGACGATACGAAAACGGCGATCGCCACCAGCGACAGTAAACTCACCATTCAACAAGGCGGCGACAAAGATCCGATTACCATTGATATCAGCGCAGCTAACTCGTCGTTAAGCGGGATCCGTGATGCTATCAACAACGCAAAAGCAGGCGTAAGCGCAAGCATCATTAACGTGGGTAACGGTGAATATCGTCTGTCAGTCACATCGAATGACACCGGCCTCGACAATGCGATGACACTCTCGGTCAGCGGCGATGATGCGCTACAAAGTTTTATGGGCTATGACGCCAGTGCCAGCAGCAACGGCATGGAGGTTTCGGTCGCCGCCCAAAATGCGCAGCTGACGGTCAACAACGTCGCCATCGAGAACAGCAGCAACACCATCAGCGACGCGCTGGAAAACATCACCCTGAACCTGAACGATGTCACCACGGGCAACCAGACGCTAACCATCACTCAGGACACCTCCAAAGCGCAAACAGCGATTAAAGACTGGGTGAATGCCTATAACTCGCTAATAGATACCTTCAGCAGCCTGACCAAATACACCGCCGTAGATGCGGGAGCTGATAGCCAGAGTTCTAGCAATGGCGCACTGCTCGGCGACTCCACGCTGCGGACGATTCAGACGCAGTTGAAATCGATGCTGAGTAATACCGTCAGTTCTTCCAACTATAAAACGCTGGCGCAGATTGGTATCACGACCGATCCCAGCGATGGCAAACTGGAACTGGATGCCGACAAACTCACCGCTGCACTGAAAAAAGATGCCAGCGGCGTAGGTGCATTGATTGTTGGCGATGGTAAAAAAACCGGCATCACAACCACCATCGGCAGCAACCTGACCAGTTGGCTTTCGACAACGGGCATTATTAAAGCCGCTACCGATGGCGTTAGTAAGACCCTGAATAAGTTAACTAAAGACTACAACGCCGCCAGCGATCGCATTGATGCGCAGGTCGCGCGCTACAAAGAACAATTTACCCAACTGGACGTTTTAATGACCTCGTTAAACAGCACCAGCAGCTACTTAACGCAGCAGTTCGAAAACAACAGTAATTCCAAGTAATCATTATTCATCGGGAGACAGGTCATGTACGCGGCAAAAGGCACCCAGGCCTATGCACAAATTGGCGTCGAAAGCGCCGTAATGAGCGCCAGCCAGCAGCAGCTGGTCACCATGCTATTTGATGGAGTGCTGAGCGCACTGGTTAGAGCGCGCCTGTTTATGCAGGACAACAATCAGCAAGGCAAAGGCGTCTCTTTGTCAAAAGCGATCAACATCATTGAGAACGGACTGCGGGTGAGTCTTGATGAAGAGAGCAAAGACGAATTAACCCAAAACTTGATTGCTCTTTATAGCTATATGGTCAGGCGCTTGCTGCAAGCCAATTTACGCAACGATGTCTCCGCAGTCGAAGAAGTGGAAGCATTAATGCGCAATATTGCCGATGCCTGGAAAGAGTCGTTACTCTCCCCTTCTTTGATTCAGGACCCAGTCTGATGAACCATGCACCGCATTTGTATTTCGCCTGGCAACAACTCGTCGAAAAAAGCCAGCTCATGTTACGCCTGGCAACGGAAGAACAATGGGACGAACTCATCGCCAGCGAAATGGCGTATGTGAATGCGGTGCAGGAGATTGCACATTTGACTGAAGAGGTTGACCCGTCCACCACGATGCAGGAGCAGCTCCGCCCGATGCTGCGCCTGATTCTCGACAACGAAAGCAAGGTAAAGCAGTTATTACAGATTCGGATGGATGAACTGGCGAAACTGGTCGGTCAGTCATCGGTGCAAAAATCGGTGTTAAGTGCCTATGGCGATCAGGGCGGCTTTGTGCTGGCTCCGCAGGATAACCTCTTTTGAATCTGAACGAGTCGATGGCTCGCGAATAATCCGATTACGGCTACGCTTCTAATGTTCCCCTTGAATGGAGTCGAAGAATGCGTAATCCCACGCTGTTACAATGTTTTCACTGGTATTACCCGGAAGGCGGTAAGCTCTGGCCTGAACTGGCCGAGCGCGCCGACGGTTTTAATGATATTGGTATCAATATGGTCTGGTTGCCGCCCGCCTATAAAGGCGCATCGGGCGGGTATTCGGTCGGCTACGACTCCTATGATTTATTTGATTTAGGCGAGTTTGATCAGAAAGGCAGCATCCCTACTAAATATGGCGATAAAGCACAACTGCTGGCCGCCATTGATGCTCTGAAACGTAATGACATTGCGGTGCTGTTGGACGTGGTAGTCAACCACAAAATGGGCGCGGATGAAAAAGAAGCTATTCGCGTGCAGCGTGTAAATGCTGATGACCGTACCCAAATTGACGAAGAAATCATTGAGTGTGAAGGCTGGACGCGTTACACCTTCCCCGCTCGTGCCGGGCAATACTCGCAGTTTATCTGGGATTTCAAATGTTTTAGCGGTATCGACCATATCGAAAATCCTGATGAAGATGGCATATTTAAAATTGTTAACGACTACACCGGCGAAGGCTGGAACGATCAGGTTGATGATGAATTAGGTAATTTCGATTATCTGATGGGCGAGAATATCGATTTTCGCAATCATGCCGTGACGGAAGAGATTAAATACTGGGCGCGCTGGGTGATGGAACAAACGCAATGCGACGGTTTTCGTCTTGATGCGGTCAAACATATTCCGGCGTGGTTTTATAAAGAGTGGATCGAACACGTACAGGAAGTTGCGCCAAAGCCGCTGTTTATTGTGGCGGAATACTGGTCGCATGAAGTCGATAAACTGCAAACGTATATTGATCAGGTGGAAGGCAAAACCATGCTGTTCGATGCACCGCTGCAGATGAAATTCCATGAAGCATCGCGCATGGGGCGCGACTACGACATGACGCAGATTTTCACTGGTACATTAGTGGAAGCCGATCCTTTCCACGCCGTGACGCTCGTTGCCAATCACGACACCCAACCGTTGCAAGCCCTCGAAGCGCCGGTCGAACCGTGGTTTAAACCGCTGGCGTATGCTCTAATTTTGTTGCGGGAAAATGGCGTTCCTTCGGTATTCTATCCGGACCTCTACGGTGCGCATTACGAAGATGTCGGTGGTGACGGGCAAACCTATCCGATAGATATGCCAATAATCGAACAGCTTGATGAGTTAATTCTCGCCCGTCAGCGTTTCGCCCACGGTGTACAGACGTTATTTTTCGACCATCCGAACTGCATTGCCTTTAGCCGCAGTGGCACTGACGAATATCCCGGCTGCGTGGTGGTCATGTCGAACGGGGATGATGGCGAGAAAACCATTCATCTGGGAGAGAATTACGGCAATAAAACCTGGCGTGATTTTCTGGGGAACCGGCAAGAGAGCGTAGTAACCGACGAAAACGGCGAAGCGACCTTCTTTTGCAACGGCGGCAGCGTTAGCGTGTGGGTTATCGAAGAGGTGATTTAAATTCATCCCCGGCGGCAAGCCGGGGAGATTTCATTACGGCAGTGGCGTCGGTAACGGCGCTTTATCCAGCGCGGCGGCACACTCTGCCGTCGGGCGATCCACACGCTCCATCGTCATACCATCGTACTCAATGGTGTTACCGTCACGCTCAACCTCGTACAGCTCACGTTTTACGGTAACGTTAGTGAGATCATCAGACATCAATGTCAACTTGCCCGGCACAGCAATCACCCGCTGCCACTGACGGCAATCCAGGGTATCGCCCTCTTTAGTGACAATGAGGCTGCCTATCGCTTCCGGACTGACCAGCGCACGTTGCGGCCCTTTGGTCTGCCAGTAGCCCGCCAGCCAGTCCGGCGCGGGGGTTTTCACGACATTGTTATAGTTTTCGACTTCGGCACAGCCCGCCAGCAACATGAGCGCGCCTGCAATTGCGAGTTTTTTCATCATTCGTCCTGCATGAGAAGAAAAGAGGATTGTGGCATTAAAGCCCTGATGTCGCCAGCCTTTCCAGGTTCAGAGAGAAATTTGATCTAACTATTATTTTTGTGAATTATTACCCCGAAAATAAATTTGCATGGTGTATGATTCGCGACTCTTGTTTCAAACCTTCTGAGTTCAGAGGCTACATTCATGTCATGGCAGCAATTCAAACACGCCTGGTTGATTAAATTCTGGGCGCCCATCCCCGCGGTCATCGCGGCGGGTATTCTCTCCACTTACTATTTTGGCATTACTGGCACCTTTTGGGCTGTCACGGGTGAATTTACCCGTTGGGGCGGTCAGCTCCTGCAGTTGTTCGGCGTCCATGCTGAAGAGTGGGGTTATTTTAAAATTATCCATCTGGAAGGATCGCCATTAACCCGCATCGACGGAATGATGATCCTCGGTATGTTTGGCGGCTGTTTTGCCGCAGCGCTGTGGGCCAACAATGTCAAACTGCGCATGCCGCGCAGCCGTATCCGCATTATGCAGGCCATCATTGGCGGTATTATCGCCGGTTTTGGCGCACGTCTGGCAATGGGCTGTAACCTGGCGGCGTTCTTTACCGGCATTCCTCAGTTCTCGCTGCATGCCTGGTTCTTTGCCATCGCCACTGCCATTGGTTCATGGTTTGGCGCGCGCTTTACCCTGCTGCCCATCTTCCGTATTCCCGTGAAAATGCAGAAAGTTTCTGCCGCCTCACCGCTGACGCAAAAACCGGATCAGGCGCGGCGTCGTTTTCGTCTCGGGATGCTGGTCTTTTTCGGCATGCTGGGCTGGGCGCTGCTGACGGCGATGAACCAGCCCAAACTGGGGCTGGCAATGCTGTTTGGCGTCGGCTTTGGTTTACTGATTGAACGTGCGCAAATCTGCTTTACTTCGGCGTTCCGCGATATGTGGATCACCGGACGTACCCATATGGCGAAAGCAATCATTATTGGTATGGCGGTGAGTGCCATCGGGATCTTCAGTTACGTACAGTTAGGCGTTGAACCCAAAATCATGTGGGCGGGACCAAACGCGGTAATTGGTGGTTTACTGTTTGGTTTTGGCATCGTGCTGGCAGGCGGCTGCGAAACCGGCTGGATGTACCGCGCGGTAGAAGGCCAGGTGCACTACTGGTGGGTCGGTCTGGGCAACGTGATCGGCTCAACGATTCTGGCGTATTACTGGGATGATTTCGCTCCGGCGCTGGCCACCGACTGGGACAAAATCAACCTGCTGAAAACCTTTGGCCCGATGGGTGGCCTGCTGGTGACATATTTGCTGTTGTTTACTGCGCTGATGTTGATTATCGGCTGGGAAAAACGCTTCTTCCGCCGTGCGGCACCGCAGACTGCTAAGGAGATCGCATGAAAAATATCGTTCCTGATTACCGCCTTGATATGGTGGGTGAACCCTGCCCTTATCCGGCAGTCGCAACTCTTGAGGCGATGCCGCAGTTAAAAAAAGGGGAAATCCTGGAAGTGATGAGCGACTGTCCACAGTCGATCAATAATATTCCACTGGATGCGCGTAATCACGGCTATACGGTGCTGGATATTCAGCAAGACGGGCCGACCATTCGTTATTTAATTCAGAAGTAATCCCTCATTCCCGCTGTGGCCCACAGCGGGAACATCGTTGCCTCTGACACATAGATTTTACCCGCCCCCTCTCCTATTCTTTTCAGTATGATCTCAGGAGGTTTCTATGTGTGGACGCTTTGCCCAATCCCAAACGCGTGAAGATTACCTTGCGCTTCTCGCGGAAGATATTGAACGCGATATTCCCTTCGATCCCGAACCCATTGGCAGATACAACGTCGCGCCGGGAACCAAAGTTCTTCTGCTCAGTGAACGTGATGAACACCTTCATCTGGATCCGGTTTTCTGGGGATATGCTCCCGGATGGTGGGATAAACCGCCGCTGATTAACGCCCGCGTAGAAACTGCGGCCACCAGTCGTATGTTTAAACCGCTCTGGCAACATGGTCGGGCAATCTGTTTTGCCGATGGCTGGTTTGAGTGGAAAAAAGAAGGCGACAAAAAACAGCCTTATTTTATCTATCGCGCTGATGGACAACCTGTTTTTATGGCCGCGATAGGTAGCACACCGTTTGAGCGTGGTGACGAAGCCGAAGGATTTTTAATTGTCACTGCTGCAGCAGACCAGGGTCTGGTAGACATTCATGACCGCCGCCCACTGGTACTGTCGCCAGAAGCTGCGCGGGAATGGATGCGGCAAGAGATTGGCGGTAAAGAAGCATCAGAAATTGCTACCAACGGCTGTGTGCCAGCAAACCAGTTCACCTGGCACCCGGTATCGCGCGCGGTAGGTAATGTCAAAAACCAGGGCGCGGAGTTAATTCAACCTGTTTGTTGACATCCTCCACAGGCAAGAACGGCGTGCCCCGCCGCTAAAATGTTACGAGCGCCGTTTACATCGGCGTTCGCTGTATATCCACATACCTGGCATCTGAATTTAC
>SKEF01001387.1_pt1 | contig 21462 bp, 19 predicted proteins | sample 4826691 | NCBI WGS metagenome assembly SKEF01 (sample SAMN11008816, study PRJNA524170) | human gut metagenome | biome: Human fecal sample; material: Feces; isolation source: fecal sample from pouch patient p23, p27 | host: Homo sapiens | place: Israel: Tel-Aviv | collected 2016-08-24
ATTCAGACAATTCACTTTTGTTTTTACTTACGATATCATGCTGCTCATATCTTGTCCTTTATTTCGCCCAATACAAAACAGCAGCCTTCAAAAACTCTGCACATCCTGACACTTCTTCATCATAATATTCCAGAAAACGTTCATCTTTAACATACATCTCCGCCAGTCCTTTGTGAGCTTCCGGGCGATACTGTCCCCACGTCATAGAAATCCAGTTCTTATGCAGTTCTGTAATCTCTTCGCCAATTTCACCGGAAGGATCAGCATGACTTCTGACTGCTGCCTGCAGCTTTTCTTTGATCCGTGTCTCTGATTTCTGAAACTTTTTATATTCTTCCTCTGTCATCCTCATCATCTTCGCATTGGATTCCCGAACAGAATCTTCTCCGTATTTTTGTCTGATCTCTGTTCCATATTTTTCTTCATTTTCCTGTATCTGTTTTTGTTTAAATGCCTCAAACTTTTCTGCATTGCTCATTTTTTTTCTTCCCTCCAAAGAATCAATTGTCTTGTTTACTGTAAGAATCAATTTCTCAATCCGGATTTTCTGATTCTGCAGTTCAAAAAGATGTTCATACAATGCTCCCAATATATCAAACTCTTCTTTATCCAGAATTTCTAAAATGCACTGCAGGCGAATCCCACGTTCTTTGTAAAACAAAATCTGCTGCAGCCGATTCAGCTCTTCTTCTCCATAATAACGATACCCGGAGTCATTCGTATACAATGGCTTCAATAAACCAATTTCATCATAATAACGCAGTGTACGTGTACTCACCCCTGTCATTTCTGCCACTTCCCGAATACTGTATTCCATCTTTTTACCTCCTGCCGGATTTTAGTATACAAGTTGACGCAGCGTCAAAGTCAAGACATTTTCCCGCTTATTTCAGAAAGAATTTCACCAGATTCATCTTTCCTTTTGTAAATGGAGGATAACAGACCGGAAGATTCCAGTCAGCGGGTTTATAAAATACACTTTTTTCATGAGTAAATGTATCAAAGCTATACTTTCCGTGATATTGTCCCATTCCGGATGCTCCGACTCCCCCAAACGGAAGATCTGGATTGATCAGATGACTGATCGTATCATTGACACATACACCGCCCGAAGACACCCGTTCCAAAACGAACCTTTCTGCAGATCTTTTTTTCGTAAACAGATACAGCGCAAGTGGTTTTGCTCTTTTATTCACAAAACGTACTGCATCTTCCAGCTTGTGGTATGACAGAACCGGCAATATCGGACCGAACAGTTCTTCCTGCATAGACGCCGCATTCTGATCCTTTCCGAGATCCAGAATGGCCGGCTCGATATAACGCTGCAGTGCATCTGCCTCTCCTCCGCAGAACAAATATTTCGCATCCTGCTCCAGTATTTTCTGCAGACGTTCCATATGCCGTTCATTTACAATCCTGCCGAAATGTGGATTCTTTTTTATTTCTTTTCCATATAGATGAGAAAATGCTGTTTTCATCTCTGTTAAGAACTGCTGTTTTCTGCTCTCATCCACAAGCACATAATCCGGCGCCACACAGGTCTGTCCCGCATTCATGAGTTTTCCCCACGCAATTCTTCTTGCTGCCTCTTTTATATTTGCAGTTTTTTCGATAATAACCGGACTTTTTCCACCTAATTCCAATGTCACCGGTGTCAGATTTTCTGCCGCCGCTTTCATAACGATCCTTCCGACACGTTCACTTCCTGTAAAAAAGATATAATCAAATTTCTGAGAAAGTAATTCCTGATTGACCTCCACTCCGCCTTCCACACAGGCAATATATTCTTCTTTAAATGTAGAGTGTACGATCTGATACATTGCTTTTGAAACATGTGGGGTAAGTTCTGATGGTTTGAGTACTGCACAGTTTCCTGCCGCAATCGCTCCGATCAGAGGCTCTGCCAACAACTGTACCGGATAATTATATGGCCCCAGAATAAGCACACTTCCATAAGGTTCTTTTTGAATCTTACTTTTGCCCGGAAATAAATACAACGGTGTTCTCACACGTTTTGGAGCCGACCATTTCTGAAGATTTTGAATCGTATATCGAATATCAGCAAGTACAAATCCAACCTCTGTGGCATAAGATTCAAATACAGATTTTCCAAGATCTTTCTTTAATGCCTCCTCCAAAACCGTTTCATTTTTTCGCATTGCATCTGCCAACAGTTGTAACTGGCAGATACGAAATGCAAGATCACGAGTCCGTCCGGTTTCAAAAAATTGTTTTTGTGCCTCTGTTAACTTTGAAAACATTCTATTTTTCTCCATATCTTTTACACATTAGCTCCTTTCTTCGGATGTTCATATTTCTCAATTATAACACTGCCGTATCGCCTTCTCAATTCATCTTTGATTCCTTTTCGCACGATCGGCAATTTTATTTTTGACAATTTCTTTCATTTCAGTCGGGATATGATATAATCATTTTGCGAAATGTTGTTCAAAAAAATGATACAGAAAGAAGGACCATATATTTATGAAAACAAATTCAAAAAAATGGTTGAAACGCCTGGGAATCTTCCTCGGAACTCTGATACTGATCGTAGTCGGCTATGTTGTTTATGTATTTTCCAGTTACTATCGTCTGGAAGACAAGCAAAAACTGACGATCACCGGAAAATCTACAGAAAAGGCAAAAACCAGAAAAAGTTACCGCATCACATCTGGAAATATCGGTTTCGGCGCATACAGTGACGACTATTCTTTCTTTATGGACGGTGGAAAAGAAAGCCGTGCCCGTTCCAAAGATGCCGTCATTGAAAATGTCAGCAGCTATGCAGAAGCTGTAGCTCAATTAAACCCGGATTTTATGCTGTTCCAGGAAGTGGATATTGACGGAACAAGAAGTTATCATGTGGATGAACGCAAATTATTGCTTTCACAGACACTTTCAACCGATAACACCTCACGAAATTACACATTTGCTCAGAACTATGACAGCCCTTATCTGTTCTACCCGATTCTGGAGCCACACGGAAAGAACAAATCCGGTATGCTTACAATTTCTAATATGGAGATCACGGAATCCATCAGACGCTCTTTACCGATCGAGGATGGATTTATGAAGCTGCTGGATCTGGATCGCTGCTATAACGTCAACCGGATTCCAACAGAAAACGGAAAGAAACTTGTCCTGTACAATCTGCATCTTTCCGCTTATACATCTGATCCGAGCACCGCCGACAATCAGCTGCGGATGCTGTTTGAGGATATGAAAAAAGAATATGACGCTGGAAATTATATTGTTGCGGGCGGTGATTTTAACAAAGATCTGCTTGGAAATTCTGCTGAGATTTTTGGTCACAAGGAATTAGAAGACAACTGGGCAAAACCGATATCCGAAGAACTGATTCCTGATTTCATACAGTTGATCGCACCGTTTGATGAGAAAAATCCGGTACCGTCCTGCCGAAACGCAGATCAGCCTTACAGCGAATCTGATTTTGTTGTAACAGTAGATGGTTTTCTGGTATCTGATAATGTGACTGTAGAAGATGCACTGGTTCTGGATACCGGTTTTAAATGGAGTGATCATAATCCGGTTTATATGGATTTTGTTTTAGAGTAAAAAAGTACAGGCTGATGTTTTGCAAAGAACACCAGCCTGTATTTCTATTCATAATGTGTTTTTACATATTCATCCATCGCATCTGCGATCATTTTCGAATACTTCACCGCCTCTACCACGGTCTTTGCACCGGTCACTACATCTCCGGATGCGAAAATCCCCGGCATGGTGGTCTCTCCATTTGCATCTGTCTTGAGCAATCCCCGATCATCTACCTGCAGCTCTTTATCCCGGTTCACGATCCGATCCTGCGGTCCCTGAGAAATCGAAATAATGATACTGTCAGCCGGAACAAGCCTGGCAGTCTCTTCTTTTTTCACCAGTTTTCCATCTTCGGTCCATTCCACATCACAGATAATGGCTCCTTCATCCCGGATTTCAATGGCCGTCTGCAGATATTCGAACTCTACTCCGTCCAGTTTTGCATACTCCACCTCTTTTGGGGATGCCGCCGGAATTTCTGTGATGGAATAGACGGTTACATGCCGGGAGCCTTTACGAATTGCCGTTCTTGCCACATCCATTGCCGCATTCCCCGCACCGATGACAAGTACCCGTTCTCCCAGATCATAGACATCCGGATTGTTCAGATAATTGATTCCGTAGTGCACATTTCCAAATGTTTCTCCCGGTATATGCAGCTGATACGGTCTCCAGGTTCCTGTTCCGATAAATACGGCATGATATCCGTCTCTTAAAAGATCTTCCACACCTGTGGAACCACCCAGCGCAAAATTGGGCCTAAATAAGATACCCAGCTCTTTCATTTTTACATAATAGCGGTCTAAAATGGACTTTGGCAGACGAAATTCAGGAATTCCATAACGCATGATTCCTCCGATCTTCTCTTTTACCTCAAAAATCGTCACTTTATATCCTCTGCACGCCATCAAAATAGCGATTGTGATTCCTGCCGGACCCGCGCCGACAACTGCGATCCGTTTGCCGTTTTTCGGAAGCTGCTCCAGCTTCATCCGGTCAAAGCAGGTATCTGAAATATAATTTTCAATCGAAGAAATATGCACCGGTTCTCCTTTTATGCCTTTCACACAATGCCCTTCACACTGTTTTTCGTGGTCACAGACCAGAGAACAGATGACAGACAGCGGATTGTTGGCAAACACCATTTCTGCCGCCTCCGGCATCTCTCCTTGCAGCAGCATCTGGATCATCACAGGAATCGGGGTATGGATCGGACACCCTTCCTGACATCTCGGTTTTTTACAGTTTAAACATCTTTTTGCTTCATCAATGACATGCAGTCCCATTGTTATTACAACTCCTTACTTTACGATCTGTTATCCGGATAGATGATTTGTATTTTTATGCACAATAACAATTTATCACACGAAAAAAGAAAGTCAACAATCGTTATTTTGTTGACTTTCCTGTTATTTTATTCACTTATTGAAGATCTTATAATCTGCATTTAAAATCTTCATATCCGAACGATTTCACGATCTCACATTCTCCACTTTCGCGTTCCCACACAATATCCGGAAGACGCATTCCATTGAATGTATTATTTTTTACAGTCGTATAGATCGCCATATCTCCAAATGTGAGTCTGTCTCCTACTTTCAGCGGCTGATCAAAAGAATAACTTCCGATCACATCTCCTGCCAGACAGGTCGGACCGCCAAGCAGATACGTATATTCTTTTTCCTTCGCCTCTCCAGAATCAAACAGAGGCGGGCGATACGGCATCTCGATCACATCCGGCATATGACACGCTGCAGAGACATCCAGTACCGCAATATCATTATGTACAATATCTTCCACTGTTGTGATCAAATGGCCCGCATTTAACGCCACCGCTTCTCCCGGTTCCAGATAGACCTGTACATTGTAGGTGTCCTGAATCCTGCGCACACAGGAGATCAGAAGCTCTCTGTCATAATCCGCTCTTGTAATATGATGACCGCCGCCAAAATTCACCCATTTTAACTGTTTCATCCACTTGCCGAACTTTTCTTCCACTGCTTTCAACGTGATTTCCAGAGCATCTGCATTCTGCTCACAGAGTGTATGAAAATGCAGTCCCTCTACGTAAGATGGCAGTGTTTCCGGAAATTCGGATACCAGAATCCCAAGACGGGAGCCCGGTGCACAAGGATCATAAATCGCATGCTCTCCCTGCGTGGAACATTCCGGATTTACACGGATCCCCACACTTTTTCCGGCTTTTGCAGCACGTTCTCCGAAACACTCAAGCTGTGAAAACGAATTAAACACGAGATGTTCGCAGCTTTCCAGCACCTCTTCAAATTCATCTTCCCGATATGCCGGAGAAAAAATATGATTTTCTTTGCCCATACATTCTTTCCCGAGCTTTGCTTCATACAAGCCGCTGGCAGTCGTTCCATCCAGATACTCTCCGATGAGAGGATAACAGGAATACATAGAAAATGCTTTCTGTGCCAGCAGGATCTTACATCCGCTCTGCTGTCGGATTTCCTGTAAAATCTGCAGATTCTTTTTCATTTCTGACTCCATGATGACATAGCATGGAGTCCTTAATTCTTCTCTTTTCATTTCTGATGTCCGTTTCTTAATCTACCATCTGAGGGTTTTCTACCACTTTCCATGGAAGTCCAAACTCATTGAGGGCATCCATAAACGGATCCGGATCAAACTCTTCGATATTGTAAACACCGTCTTTGTCCCATGTCTTTGTCATGAGCATCATAGCACCGATCATTGCCGGAACACCTGTAGTATAGGCAACGGCCTGTGATCCCACTTCTTTATAGCACTCTTCATGATCGCATACATTGTAAATATAGATCGTCTTCTCTTTTCCGTCTTTCTTTCCTGTAAAAATACATCCAATATTTGTCTTTCCTTTTGTTCTCGGTCCAAGAGATGCCGGATCCGGAAGAACAGCTTTCAAAAACTGAAGCGGTACGATTTCTTTTCCTTCGTACATAATCGGCTCAATGGATGTCATTCCTACATTTTCCAGACATTTCAGATGTGTCAGATAGCTCTGTCCAAATGTCATAAAGAAACGGATTCTTTTGATTCCCGGAATATTCAGTGCCAGAGATTCGATTTCTTCATGGTGCAGAAGATACATATCTTTCATTCCCACTTCCGGAAAATCGTATTCTCTCTTGATCTCCATCGGCTCTGTCTCTACCCAGTGTCCGTCTTCCCAGTAAGAACCTTTTGCAGAAACCTCGCGGATGTTGATCTCCGGATTGAAGTTCGTTGCAAACGGATAGCCGTGATCTCCTCCATTGCAGTCCAGAATATCGATATAATTAATCTCGTCAAAATAATGTTTCAGCGCATATGCAGAAAATACTCCTGTTACTCCGGGATCAAATCCACTTCCCAACAACGCTGTAATTCCTGCTTTTTCAAATTTGTCACGGTATGCCCACTGCCATTTATATTCGAATTTTGCAGTATCTTCCGGCTCATAATTTGCAGTGTCTACATAGTCCACTCCTGTCGCAAGGCAGGCATCCATAATTGTAAGATCCTGATATGGAAGTGCCAGATTCAGTACTACGTCCGGTTTTTCCCTTTCGATCAGTGCGATCAGTTCTTCTGGGTTATCTGCATCCACCTGTGCAGTTGTAATCGTTCCGTTGTAGGAAGCCTGCAGTTTTTCTTTCAATGCCTCACATTTTGAAACCGTACGGCTGGCAATACAGATCGCATCAAACACTTTACTGTTCTGACAACATTTGTGTACAGCTACACTTGCAACTCCGCCACATCCAACAATCAATACTTTTCCCATTTTTTTATCTCCTTCTTTCTTGTTTTTTCTTCTATTAAACTTGCAGTGCAAGTAAAAATTCTCTGATAATCTTTCCGGCTACTGCTGTGGAAACTCCACTTGGATCATAAACCGGGCTCAGTTCATTCACATCACATCCGACCACGTTGACTCCCTGTGCTGTCTGGATCACAGCATTCATCAGTTCCACAAATGTGACACCGCCCGCCTCCGGAGTTCCTGTTCCCGGAAATACAGACGGATCCAGCACATCCAGATCCAGTGTGATGTATACCGGTTTTCCCTGCAGTTTCTCAATTACTTCTGCCAGTCCGTCAAGATTGAACTTATGCATCTTCACATGCCCTTCTCTTGCCCAGCGAAACTCTTCTCTGTCACCGGATCGGATTCCAAACTGATAGATCCTGTCATCTCCCAAAAGCTCCCAACATCTTCTCAGTACACAGGCATGAGAATATTGAACGCCCAGATAATCTTCTCTTAAATCTGCATGTGCATCAAAGTGGATGATATGCAGATCCGGATATTTCTCTGCTGCTGCACGGACACTTCCCAGTGTCACCAGATGCTCTCCGCCGATCATAAACGGGATTTTCCCGCTGCTTAAAATAATCTCGGTACAATCCTGAATCTCAGCCAGCACTTTTTCCGTATCTCCGATCGGCAGCTCCAGATCTCCACTGTCAAAAATCTTATAATCTGTCAGATCTTTTCCCTGATACGGACTGTAAGTTTCCAGTCCATAAGACTCATTGCGAATTGCCTGACTTCCAAATCTTGCCCCCGGACGGTAGGAAGTCGTGGAATCAAAAGGTGCACCGAACAACACGATCTCTGATTCATTATACTCCGCATCACATCCGATGAACGTCATTACATTTTTATTCAACATCTTTTACAAGCTCCTCCACATACGCCGGTAATGCAAAGACTCCGTGGTGCACTCTCGGCAGATAATATTTTGTATGAATCCCCCGCAGATTCCAGGAAACTCCATCCAGGTCATTGAGCGGATGGTATTTCTTAGACGCAAATCCGAACAGCCAGTGCCCTGACGGATAGGACGGAATATGGGCCTGATAAATCTTACTGATCGGGAAGGATTCTATAATTCTCTTGTGCATTCTCTGACACTGAAATGCCTCTTCTGTATAAAACGGACTTTCATGCTGGTTGATCATGATCCCGTCTTCATGCAGGGCATTGTAACAATTGCCGTAAAATTCCTTTGTAAACAATCCCTCCGCAGGACCAAACGGATTTGGAGAATCAATCAGGATCAGATCATACACATTGGATCTGGAACGCACAAACCGCAGTCCATCTTCATTATAGATTGTCACGCGATCGTCATCCAGGCTGCTTGCAATCTGCGGAAAATATTTCCGACAGACTTCAACCAGAAGAGGATCTACTTCTACGACGTCTATCTTCTGAATGGTATTATATTTTGCAAGCTCCCGCACACATCCGCCGTCACCTCCGCCGATGACCAGCACATTCTCTACCTTCGGATGTACTGCCATAGGAACATGCGCCATCATCTCATGGTAGATAAATTCATCTTTTTCTGTCAGCATCAGATCTCCGTCCGCTACGAGAATCTTACCAAATTCTTTTGATTCGAGAACATCGATTCGCTGAAACTCGCTCTGCGCACTGAACAGCTGCTTGTCCACACGGATGGACAGTTTCACATTGTCCGTGTGTTCATCTGAAAACCACATTTCCATCACTTTTATCCCCCTTATATCAGAACATTTAAATATTCGATTGCCGCATCTTCAGGTCCCGTCATGGAACACCCCTTTTCTTTGGCATAGAGAATATACTCGATTACATCTTTTGTGATCTTCTCTCCCGGTGCCAGAATCGGAATTCCAGGCGGATAACACATCACGAACTCACTGCAGATTCTGCCTTCTGACTCCCGGATCGGCACTGCCTCTTTTTCCGCATAGAAAGAATCCTGCGGACTCATGATGACCTCTGGTTCAATATATTCCTGGCTGAGCATACCCGTCTTGTCTTTCTGATATCTGCGCTTTACTTCTGCCAGTGCACTTACCAGACGCTCAATCTCCTGGATCCGGTCTCCGATAGACAGATATGCCAGAATATTCCCGATATCTCCAAATTCGATCTGAATATCATACTCATCCCGCAGAATATCATAGACCTCGATTCCCGCAAGACCAATTTCCAGCGTATGGATGGACAGCTTCGTTGTATCAAAATCATAAATACTGTCTCCATTGATCAGCTCTTTTGAAAATGCATAATATCCTCCGATCCGATTGATCTCTTCTCTTGCATAATCCGCCAGCGCCGCCACTCTTGCAAAAGATTCCTTGCCGCGCAACACCAGATTTCTTCTGGAAATATCCAGACTGGACAGTAAAAGATAGGAACCGCTGGTGGTCTGCGTCAGGTTGATGATCTGTCTCACATAACCCGCATGCATAGACGGACCTACAAGCAAAAAGGAACTCTGTGTGAGACTTCCGCCTGATTTGTGCATACTCACAGATGCCATATCTGCCCCTGCCTCCATTGCTGAAACCGGCAGATTCTCTCCAAAATAAAAATGTGTTCCATGGGCTTCATCTACCAGAACCTTCATGCCGTGAGCGTGTGCTTTTTTTACGATAGAACGTAAATCAGAACAAATTCCGTAATACGTCGGATTGTTCACAAATACAGCTACCGCATCCGGATGCTTCTGAATCGCCAGTTCTACCTGAGACACTTTCATACCAAGTGAAATTCCCAGACTGTGCTCCACATCCGGATTGACATAGATCGGAATCGCTCCGCATAACACCAATGCGTTGATCACACTGCGGTGTACATTTCTCGGTAATATGATCTTATCCCCCTTCTTACAGCAGGAAAGTACCATCGCCTGCACCGAGGATGTCGTTCCCCCTACCATCAGAAATGCATGACTTGCATGAAATGCCTCTGCTGCCAGCTGTTCTGCATCTTTGATAACAGAAACCGGATGACACAGATTGTCCAGCGGTTTCATGGAATTGACATCAATACTGACACAGCGTTCTCCCAGTAATTCCACCAGTTCTTTATTTCCTCTTCCGTGCTTATGTCCCGGAACATCAAACGGTACGATCCGCATCCGCCGGAACCGCTCTAATGCTTCATAGATCGGAGCATTCTCCTGTGATAAATTCTTCATCTTTCTTTCACCTCGCCCTTTTTTGTCAATTCCCCTTTACTTCTGAATGTTTGTGATATAAAAAAAGCGCAGAAAAACGTACGTTACATCTACATTCTTTCTTGCGCTTGCTATGCTTCTTTATATAATGTCAATCTCCTGCTTAAGTACAGGAGCTTTGTCTTTTCTTCTAAGTATAAGCACTACAGATATAAAGGTTTTCGAGTCTATATAGCAAATATTTTACTTTTAATACTCTTATTGACCGTTTCACAAGTTGATGTGCTGTTTACGCACCGGTTATAAAGTAACCAACTTATAAAATTTAAGCTTTTAACTTAATCAATAATGCAGCTTCTGCTGCGTTAAATATTTGCATGGAACTCTCAATATCCGTTCGTTCTCCATACGAATCTATTATACGTGCATAGGTTTCGAATTGCAAGAACTTTTTCCTGAGATTTCTTTCAATCAGATGAGCGCCTGTTACTGTTCACACCAATCCCCGCCTATCCATGCGCAATCGTCGTGCTTGCGCACAAACTAAATGAAGGAGATGCATTTAACATCTCCTCTTCTCTGTGATAAAACAATCTCTCTTTTATAAGTTTCCCCGCATACGATAGGTTCTTTGACTCTGTATCGTATGATGTTCTCCGCGCTTCCCGCTTCGAATCTCGTGTTTTTCATGATGCTTTCCAAGCCCATTTTGAAGCAGTGTCTTATTCTCTGACTTCAGCACTTCCTGCGGATATTCTCTTGCATCATCAACTGCAAACCAAAAGCGCATCCTCTGTGCTGCAAACCAGCTCGACAACCGCGGGGTATTTAATTTTTCCTCTGCTGAATGTTCATTGTTATAAATCTGATACTCTGAACATACCCAGACAAATATCACTGTCGTAATTGCCAAAATACATGTTCCAATCAATGCTTCCGTCATAACCGTACACTCCTTCCTCTTACTTTATAGTATAATTGTAGCTCTTTTTAATTTAAAATTCAATGTTTTCAGATATATTTATCTTTTAAATTTTATTTTTCTCGCTTTACAAACAAAATAACTAATTGTAATTATAACCATCATTACTGTTATTACAATCAAAATATCGGGACGTACCCAAAATGTAATCTTTCCCGCAAGAAATACACTTGTCGGACCGTCCGATCCTCCTGTAATACTGACCTTCTCATTGGCGATCTCTGTATGGATTTCGGCAAATTCCGACTTTATACGATATTCCTGATACATCAGATATCCGGACAGAGTTCCCGATAAAAGGGTCAAAATAATTAAAACAGAACCTATCCAGCCAATTTTGAACTCTCTTTTAACTGCATTTTCCCGCAAAATTTCTTCTGCGATTTTTTTGTCTCTCCCTGATGCGCAACCGCCTCTTCTTCCGAAACTCCGTTTTCGATCATATCCGAAATTATTTCTTCATAATATGCAAGATACTTCTCCCGTTCATCCTTTTTTAATTTTCTCAGACTGTATCGAAGATTCTTGATAAACTGTTCCTTCTTCATTTCTCATCCTCCTCTGCAATATAATCCAATATTTTTAACAACTGTGCTCTGTCTTTGTCAAAATTTTTCAGATACTGTCTTCCCTCTTCTGTTAGATGAAAATATTTTCGCAATCGATTATTGTACTGTGTGGTATAGGATTTTACTTTTCCACCCATCTCCAATCTTCGCAAAATAGGATACAAAGTGGATTCTGAAATTTCAATCAGATCAGAAACATCTCTTATAATCTGGTATCCGTAGGAATCTTCCTTTCTCAATACTGCTAAAACACATAATTCCAACATTCTTTTTGATGCAAATCACCTTGACTTCATCGAAGCATTTGCTATAATTTGCTTATAGAATTCCTCTGCTGATGGAGGAAATAACTATGGCGAAACGAACATTACAGGAACTTACTAAGGAAAGCCGTGAAATGGAGGAACGTTTCATGATTTTAGAAGAGATGTTGAGAGATGAGCGTGCGGCCGGACGCAGAGAGGGTTTACAAGAAGGTGAACTTAACGGTCAAAGAGCTATGCTACGCAGTTTTTTAGAAGATCTTGGATCTATACCACCAGAACTTGAAAAGAAACTCTTTGAGGAATCAGATGCAACTGTTCTGAAAAACTGGTTAAAAATTGCAGCTACATCAAAAAGTATCGAAGAATTTATACAAAAAATCCAGTAATTCTTTACTGGACTGTCAAGTTATCTTATGCTTTTGGGTATTATAGCGGGACATCCCCCATATTCAAAAGCATGTCACAACGCAATCTATGCCTGATCAGGCAGTACTTATCAAAAAAGATGCAGAGGAATTCTATTGTTTTTTAACAACAAAGTGTACAAGCACTCTTTTTGGAATGCCCGTACACTTTTCTTTTTACAATCCTTTTGTAATCTCTCTCGCTACATACACACCACTCGCTGATGCATGGGACAGAGAATGTGTCACTCCACTTCCGTCACCGATCACGTACAGACCTTTGTACATGGTCTCCAGATGTTCATCCAGTTCTACTTCCATATTATAGAACTTGACTTCCACACCGTAAAGCAAAGTATCATCATTGGCTGTACCCGGAGCGATCTTATCCAGTGCGTAGATCATCTCGATAATTCCATCCAGGATTCGTTTCGGAAGCACAAGGCTTAAGTCTCCCGGCTCTGCCGCAAGTGTCGGTCTGACAAATCCATCCTCAATTCTGTCATGGGTGCTTCGTCTTCCACGGATCAGGTCACCGAATCTCTGCACGATCACACCGCCGCCCAGCATATTGGACAGTCTGGCAATACTCTCTCCGTATCCGTTGCTGTCTTTAAACGGCTCTGAGAAATGCTTTGCCACAAGCAGTGCAAAGTTTGTATTTTCTGTCTGCTTTTCTGTATCTTCGTAGCTGTGTCCATTTACAGTTACGATTCCGTTTGTATTTTCATTTACTACGATTCCGTATGGATTCATGCAGAATGTACGGACTTTATCCTCAAATTTTTCTGTACGGTATACAATCTTGCTTTCATACAGTTCATCTGTCAAATGGGAGAACACTGCTGCCGGCAGTTCTACGCGGACACCAAGATCTACACGGTTGGATTTTGTCGGGATCTTCATGTCGCGACAGACTTCTTCCATCCATTTACTTCCGCTTCTTCCTACTGAAACAATACACTTCTCGCATTCATCACGGTCTTCTCCATGTGTCACGATATAGCCGTTTTCTGTCTTCTCCAGCTTGTCCACATAGTAATTGAAACGGAATTCTACTTTATCTTTTAATTCTGCGTACAGATTTTCCAGGACTACATAGTTGATATCTGTTCCCAGATGACGGACAGATGCTTCCAACAACTTTAATTTATTCTGCAGACACAGCTTTTTGAACTTGCTTCCTGCAGTGGAATACATCTTGGTTCCTTTTCCACCGTATTCCACATTGATCTCATCCACATAGCGCATCAGATCAATGGCAGTGTCTTTTCCGATATACTCGTACAATGTTCCGCCAAAATCGTTTGTAATATTATATTTTCCATCCGAAAAAGCTCCGGCGCCTCCAAATCCATTCATGATGGCACAGGTCTTGCAGTTGATACAGCTTTTTACCTTCACTCCGTCAATCGGACATTTTCTTTTCTCCAGAGGATTTCCCGCTTCCAGAACCGCAATTTTCAGCTGCGGTGCATCTTTCACCAGCTCATATGCCGCAAAGATTCCTCCCGGACCTGCTCCAATAATGATCACGTCATACTGACTCATATGTTTCTCCTTTCGTTACGGTCATTTTACTCTCACTGTTTCTATTATAGCCAACCATCACGAAAAAAGAAACTGTTTTCCGGATTCTTATGAAATCCTTCCGTTTTCCATCTGATATACCTTTTCCGCCACAGCCATGGTCGATTCTCTGTGGGATACTAAAATAACAGTCTTGTCTTTCCCCATTTTTTTCAGAGATCTTAAGATAATACTTTCATTCAGAGAATCCAGATTGCTGGTCGGCTCATCCAGAAGCAAAAGCGGTGCATCGTGCAGAAATGCTCTTGCCACGCCGATCCTCTGTTTTTCTCCTCCGGAAAGGGTATCTCCCAACTCTCCGACCAGCGTATCGTATCCATTTGGAAGGCTTTCTATAAATTCATGCAGAGATGCTTTTTTTGCTGCCTCTACGATTTCTTCTCTGGAAGCCCCCGGCTTTGCGATCGCAATGTTGTTGGCGATTGAATCGTGGAACAGACACGTCTCCTGTGTCACATAGCTTTCCATATCACGCAGCTCGTTTGTATTGATACCGGACAGTTTTCTGTCTCCCATTCGGATCACTCCGCTGTGTACATCATAAAAACGCATCAGCAGCTTTAACAGCGTTGATTTTCCGGAACCGCTTCTTCCATGGATTCCAATCCGGCTGCCTTTCGAAATCGAGATCGAATAGTCTTTTAAAATCTGTTCTTCTTCATAAGCAAAATCAATGTTTTCACAATTGATATCTGCAAATTCTGCGGTTGCCTGACCGGATACTTCTTCAATCTGCGGTTCTTCTTCCAAAAGGGATAACACACGCTCTCCACTTGCCAGTGTCTGCATCAGATTGTTTGACAGACTGGACAGAGCAACAACCGGTCCAAAAGAGCTCATCATCAGGATCGTACAGAGCAGTACTGCGTCAAATCCGATCTCCCCCTGCTGATGCAGCCATGTTGTAAGGAACAGCATTCCAAAAGAGAAAATCAGGATCAGGACATTTGTTCCTCCCCTTTGTGTTCCTTCCAGTTTCTTCATTTCTTTCTGTTTCGCATCCAGTTCCACACTTTTGCGTTCCATCTGCTCTTCCCGTTTTTCTCCGCATCCATACTGGATCGTCTCATCCAGACCGCGAAGACTGTTCAGAACGAAGCTGTTCAGATCCCCGAAACGGGTACGAAATTCCATTCCTTTTTCTGAACCTCGTCTGGAATTCCACATGGGCATCAGAACTCCAATTGCAAGATATCCCACAAGGGCGAACAGACCGATCAGCACATGATATCGGAGAAAGAAAATTTCCATGATCAGGGATGTCAGGAATGCGATTGCGATCGGCGAAATCGTATGCGCATAAAATACTTCCAGAAGCTCAATATCTGTTGTGATGATCGAGATCAGATTTCCTTTGTCTCTTCCGTCCAGTTTTGCAGGACAGAGCCTTCTCAAAACCGCAAATACTTTGTGACGGATCAGTGCCAGCAGCTTAAACGCAATATAATGGTTGCATGCCTGCTCTCCATAGTGCAGAATTCCGCGCAGTACCGCAATCACTGCAAGGCAGACAAACAATGTCGTCAGAGAAACTCCCTGCCATATTCCCATAATCTGCAGGATTCCAACTCCTGCCAGTACGGTGAGAAAGATCGCACAAAGATATCCTGTGACACCTAGCAGAATCGCTGCTGCCATAACGTGCATCAGGGGACGGATCAGTCCGATCAGTTTTCCCATAATCTGTATTCCACTTCTTCGCTTCATGCTCTTCCCTCCCTTACCTGACACAATTCCTGCTGTTTCTGATACATATTTGCATAGCTTCCTGCTTTTTTCATAAGTTCTCCATGTGTGCCGCTCTCTGTAATCTGACCGTTTTCCAACATATAAATCTGATCAGATGCCACCACATTTGCAAGCCGGTGAGAGATAAACAGAATCGTTTTCGTCTTTGCCAGCTCCCGGATCACTTCCATGATCTGATCCTCACTTTCCACATCAATATTGGACGCTGCCTCATCAAAAATATACATCGGCGTATCATGAAGAAGTGCTCTGGCGATGGCAAGACGCTGTCTCTGTCCTCCCGAAAAGTTACTTCCCTGCTCCTCCAGCATCGTATCCAATCCATTTTGTGCCTGCAAAAACTCATACAGATTTACCTGCCTGAGCGCTGCTTCCATCTGTTCTCTCGACACAGATGGATCCGCCATTTTCAGGTTTTCTTCTACCGTTCCCTTGAACAGATAACTGTTATGTCTCACCAAGGTGATCTTATCCATCAGACTGGACTCTTTGATTTCCTGAATCGGTACATTATTGATCTGGATCTGTCCCGAAAATGTACGATTCTTCCCTGTCAAAAGTGCCGCAATGGTACTTTTTCCACAACCGGACAGACCCACCAGAGAGACAAATTTTCCGGATGGTATGGTCAGCGAAATATCCCGTAATACCTTTCGCTCCGGCTCATAGGAAAATTCCACATGCTGCAGTGTGACGTCCATTTGTTCGCCCTCAATCTCGTGCTCTCCCCGTTTTGGCTCTTCCATATCCAGAATCTTGAAAATCTTATCACTTGCCGACATTCCGTTCATGGCAATGTGGAAGAAAGAACCCAGCAAACGCAGTGGAATGAAAAATTCAGATGCAAGCAGAATAATCGTAAACGCCCCTGCGAGTGATACATTTCCTGCCAGATACTCTTTGACAGTCACAATCATTCCAATTGCTGCTCCGCCATATGCTACAATATCCATCACACTGACAGAATTAAGCTGCATAGTGAGCACTTTCATCGTGATCTTACGAAACCGCTCTGATTCGTCGTCCATTTCTTTGGCTTTTTGCTCATCTGCCTGATAAATCTTTAAGGTTGTGAGTCCTTGCAGGTTCTCTAAGAAACTGTCACCAAGTTCTGTATAGATTCCCCAGTATTTGCTCAGCAGTTTCTTTGCGAATTTCTGTACTGCCACGATCGACATCGGAATCAGCGGTACACATACAAGAAGCACAATACATGCCTTGATGCTGATCGGTGACAATACCGCAAACAATGTGATCGGTGCAAGCAGACTGTAGAACAGCTGCGGAAGATATCTCCCATAATAAATCTCCAGCTGCTCGACTCCTTCCGCAGACACCTGAACCACCTCGGAAGTAGATACCTTTTCTTTATAGGCCGCTCCCAAACGCAGCAGCTTCTCATAAATCTGCTTTCTTAAAACCGTCTTTACATCCGCACTTGCCCGATAAGAGGCATATGCAGCTCCTTTTTCGCACAGAAAACGCGCACAGATTGCCAGGATCACAATTCCTGCCGTTTGCAGCATCACCTGCTGATCCAATGTTTTTTCAAACAGCTGCTGGATCATATTTCCTGCCGCAAACACTGCTGCGATCTGAAACAGCAGTGCGATCCACTGCCAGAAAATATTAGCTCCGATATATTTTCCCGAGCCCTTCAACAGCTTGAGTAGTCTCGTCTTAATCATATGTTTCTTTCCTTCCCATTCTCTTTTTTTCTTTTGCAGAAGTGATCACGTGCCGGATTGCCATGATTGGATGATAAAATAACATTCTCGGTCCGGCAAACCGCATCACATTTCGAATTTCTTCTCTCATCTGCGGCTTGTAACAATGTACCCTGCAGTTACTGCAGAATGTCTTTGTCTCCATAAACGGACATTTATCCACACGCATTGCGGCATAGTCTCTGAGTTTTTCACACTCCTCGCACAGTCCATGATGTTTTTCCACAGTTTTATGTTTTTTCCGGCAATAAAGGTGGATCATCAGATCCACGATCTGCTTTTCTTTTTCCCGTTTGTTCTGCACTTGCTGACTCTTTTTTATATCTTTCATTTAAGCCGCCTCAATTCTGATCGTCTTGATTTTTGTAAAGAAATATACATATTTAAAAAGGATCAGCAGAAGAATAAAAATACGCCCCGGCAGATTGCTCATCATAAAAAATGCACACATCAGCATTGCGGATGCCGGAAGCAGAATACACAGCTTTGTCTTTAATGTCATGGCACGCTCCTTTACAAAGCTGTCCAGATGATTTTTGTAAAGCTTCGTCCCCATAAACCACTTGTGAAATCTTTCCGATCCTCTTGCAAAACAAAAAGATGCCACCAGCAAGAATGGAGTTGTCGGCAAAATCGGCAGGATCACTCCCACTGCTCCGATTCCAAGACATAAAAACGCTGCTGCCAGCCATAACATTTTCAATGGGTTTTTTCTCATACGCTCTCCTTTTTTCACTTCTACCAAAAGTTTTTATCATCTATTTTTCAATAGTCTCAACTAACAAAGTGATGCTACCATAATTGATAATTATTTTCAAGTAAATTTTTACAGGAAATCAGAAGAACTTTCTGTGAATTTGCTGTTCAAAAGAAAAATCCATGATATGATAAGGAACAAATGTAGAAAATAATTTGATTTGACAAGGTGATTTTATGGATAAATTTGAAAAACGATGGATTCGACGTGAATTTAATAAAACAAACGGTATGATTTTTCTTTACAAGATCTTATTTGGCCAACTCACTTTTTTGATCATGATGGCGATGTACCGGCTGTTTCCGGTTGATGAACATTTTAATGACGGAGCTGTCTGGTATCTGATCTCCGGCTTTCTCTGTCTCGGGATCTTTGTCATATGGCGCAGACCTTCCTTTTTCCGTACGCAGATTTTTCCGGTACATTCTCATATGAGCCCGGGAAAATTTCTCAGCTTTTTCGGGATTTTTATGATCGCACAGAACGCTTCTTCCGTTCTTTATGTACTTATGGAAATGGGAGCACAGCACTTCGGTTTTACATTTGCGCGTTCTCTGGAAGCTGCTACGGGAGGCTCTGTTACGATCTCTATGCTTCTCTACTCCGGATTTGCTGCTCCGCTGATCGAGGAATTCATTTTCCGCGGTGCTGTTTTAAAGACATTGGAGCCTTTCGGCAAGTGGTTCGCACTTTTGGCCTCCTCACTTGCCTTTGCTCTCATGCACGGAAATTTTGCACAGATTCCTTTTGCAATGGCTGCCGGACTGATCCTTGGATATATCGCTATGGAATACTCGATCTGGTACAGTCTCCTTTTGCATATTTCCAACAATCTGATCCTGGGAGATGTTCTGCCCCGTATTGCAGGCATAATGCCTGGCAACAGCGGAAATATCCTGTACAATGTGATCACCAATCTGCTCGTCATCCTTGGAATTGTGCTCCTGCTTCGAAAATATCGCTCCATTCCCCGCATCTGCAGCAGCGAGTCTCACAATACGGGGAAACTGTTATTTTTATATTTTACTTCCGTTTTTGGAATTTTATTTACACTGTCCTGTATCTGGAGCGGATTTGCCGGAATCAGTCCGCTGTAGTGTTTCTTTTTAATAACTCTACCACATACTGCTGAGCTTTTTCCCCGTATAAAAAGACATCGTACAGATTTCCGTTCTGACTTTCCCTCTCTTCTGCCCGGATGCCCAGCGCTTCTCCTTTTTCTGTCAGAAAGGTTCTGCTGTATCCGTTCCAGAACTTCTGCTCCAGATACCCTTCTGCCAGAAGTTCCTCAGTAATGGATTTGATCGTCAGACGCTTCATCGTCTTTTCATCCCGCAGTGCGTTGATAGATGCCACGAATTCGCTGATTGTCGTCTCCGTGACAAAAGCGATCTGCTGTTCCATTTCCTCTGTCAGATGAAATGCCTCTTTTCTTCCTTTTTTTGCCCGCTCTGTCAGCGGAATCTCTGAAGCACCATAGTTCGTTTCCTCGGCTCCGTATGCCGCCTTATCTCCATTCGTAATATCACGAATGCAGTATAAAAACGCCTCCCCATACTGTTCCAGTTTTCTGGCGCCCATCCCGTTAGCTGTCAGCATTTCTTCTTTTGTGAGAGGGATTTTCACGCACATATCATGAAGCGTCTTATCAGATGCCACCATATACGGCGGAATGGATTTTTCTTTTGCCAGTTCGCTGCGCAGCTTTCGGAGTTCTTCAAACAGATGCTGCGCTTTTTCACTCAGGTCTCCCAGTCCTTTCACACCTCGCCTTGCAGATGTTTTCTGTACTTCCGCTTTTCTGTATGCGATCACAAACGGATCCGTCCCTTGAAGCAATTCTTCTGATGTATCTGTGAGCTTCAGTAATGCGTATTTATCTTTTGTCTGGCACAGATAGCCTCGCTCCAGCATCGCCTGAATGATCTCTTTGATGCGTTCCTGTCCTATTTTGCTTTGTTTTCCATAACAAAGATTGTCGTTCATCCGGTAATTTCGGATTTTTGCAGTATTTTCGCCGAGCAGCGTGCCTGCTATCATGTTCACCCCGAATCTCTGCCCGGACTCACGGACGCATTCAATCACATCTGCTGCCGCTTCTGTTGCATCCATCTCTTCCAGTTCCTCCAGACAGTTGGAGCAGTTTCCACAGAGCTCTTTTGCCTGTTCCCCAAAATAACCGAGAATATAATTTCGCAGGCATCCCGTAGTCGTACAGTAGGTTGTCATCTTCTGAAGCCGCTCCCGATCCTGCACCTGGATATTCTGCATCTCTTCCGCTGTGTATTCTCCATAGTTTTCCTTGCTTTCCAGCAGAAACTGATTGATAACGACGTCCTGAGGCGAATAGTAAATGATGCATTCTGACGGCTCCGAATCCCGTCCGGCTCTTCCCGCTTCCTGATAATAATTTTCCAGACTTTGGGGCATATTGTAATGCAGGACATACCGGACATTGGACTTATCGATCCCCATTCCAAACGCATTGGTTGCGATCATCACCTGGATCCGATCGTAAATAAAATCCTCCTGACTGCTCTTTCTTGCCTCATTGCCCATTCCCGCGTGATATCTGCCCACTGAAAATCCCGCACTTTCCAGAAACAGGTAAAGTTCATCCACATTCTTTCTTGTGGCACAGTAAATAATTCCGCTTTCATCCGAATGTTTTTCCAGATACTCCCGGATTCTTTCTTTTTTCTCTTTTGTTCTCTGCACCTCAAAATACAGATTTTCCCGGTCAAATCCTGTCACTGCCACATAAGGATTCTGCAGCTTCAGTACTTCCCGGATGTCTGTCTGTACACGCTTTGTTGCCGTGGCAGTAAAGGCTGTCACGATCGGACGGACAGGAAGCTGGCGGATAAATGAAACAATCCGCACATAACTCGGTCTGAAATCCTGTCCCCACTG
>SKEF01001388.1_pt1 | contig 21458 bp, 19 predicted proteins | sample 4826691 | NCBI WGS metagenome assembly SKEF01 (sample SAMN11008816, study PRJNA524170) | human gut metagenome | biome: Human fecal sample; material: Feces; isolation source: fecal sample from pouch patient p23, p27 | host: Homo sapiens | place: Israel: Tel-Aviv | collected 2016-08-24
CCTCCGGCAAGCGTCCGGGGGACGTAAAAGCTTATTGTTTGTTCCCCCGTTCGCAAACGCGGAAGGGGGGATGCATCATGGTGTTGAACGATGTTCTGCAGCTGTTCGTCATTGTTGGCGGCACAGTTGGGATTACATTTCAGATCGCATGGGCAATCTTCAAAGAGATCCATAACAATAAGAAATGACCGCCCCAATCTCCAAACCGTGGCGGTCATTCTTATTGATCTAACCGGAAGGAGCTGACCATTGCGGACAGCGCCTTTTCTATTTGTAGTATAGTTGTTTTTTAGCGGTTTGTCAAGTCCCCTGCTCTGCAGCGGCACGTTCCGCCGCCTGCGCGTCGTACTCGGCAAGCAGGTCGTTCAGGTCGTACTGGTACTTGCTGTGGCAGAAGTGGCACACCACCTCGCAGGCGGGGTCCTCGTCGCGCATCCTCACCAGTTCCTTGCGGCCAAGGCTGAACAGCATTTCCTTGGTGCGCTCGGCGCTGCAGTCGCACTGGTAGTGCACATCGCGCTCGTCCAGCACGTTGGGGTCAAAACCCGCCAGCGCCAGCTGCATCATATCCTCGGGGGTCTTGCCCTCGTGCAGCAGGGTGGTGACGGACGGCATGGCCGCGATGTTCTTTTCCAGCTGATTGATCTCCGCATCGGTGGCACCGGGCAGCAGCTGCACCATAAAGCCGCCTGCGCACAGGATGGACAGGTCTTTGTCCACCAGCACGCCCAGCGCCATGACGGTGGGCACCTGCTCGCTGTAGGCGTAGTAGGCGGTCAGGTCCTCGGCGATCTCGCCGGAGACCAGCGGCACCTGCCCCACGGTAGGCTCCTTCTGCAGACGGTTATCCCGGATGACGGTGAGCACACCGTCTTTGCCCACAGCGCCGCCCACATCCAGGTGGCCGTTCGGCTTTGCGGGCAGCTCCACCAAGGGGTGATTGATGCAGCCCTTCACGTTGCCGGTGCCGTCGGTGCAGGCAATGACCACGCCCGCCGGGCCGCCGCCGGACACACGCAGGGTGATCTGGTCACGGTCGTCCTTGAGCATGGAGCCCATCAGGGCCGCACCGGTGAGCAAACGGCCCAGTGCCGCGCTGCAGGTGGCGCTGGTGGTGTGCAGCTTTTCGGCCTTGCGGACGATCTGGGTGGAATCCACGCCGCAGAACACGACCCCGCCGTTCTCCGACAGGCCGCGGATCAGATTTGCCATAAAGTTATCCCTCCAATTGTGTATATTGCTTGACTGCGCAGAAGAAATAGCGCTGGCTGTCCTCGGTCAGCGGGCCGAAGGTCTCGCCGTCGCAGACGCTTTCCAGCGCAAAGCCGTGCTTTTCCAGCGCGGTGCGGATGGTGTCAAGGTCATAGGTGTACTCGCAGAACTGCTCGTGGAAGTGCTCGCCGGTCTCGTGGTAGTCGATGTCCACGGTGATCTCCACGCGGCGGTTGGCGGCATCGTAGTGGTTGCGCCACACACAGGCGGCATCCTCTTCCTCAAAGGTGAACGCGTTGTCGCCCAGCACGTTCCGGTGCTTGTAGGGCGTGTTCATATCGAACAGGAACACCCCGCCCTTCTCCATGAAAAAGCCCGCGTTGGCAATGGCGGTGTCGAGGTCCGGGATGTGGTTGAAGGTGTCAAAGGTGGACACCGCGCCCCGGATGGTGCCGTACAGATCGAGCTTGAGCAGGTCCTGCCGGAGCAGCAGCAGCCTGCCGGAAAGGCCCAGCTGTTCGGCCTTATCGCGCACAACGCAGAGCATCTCCTCGGACTGGTCAATGCCGATCATATCATAGCCCGCCTGCGTGAGCATCAACGTCAGCTCACCGGTGCCGCAGCCAAGGTCGGCAAGGATGCCGTCGTGGATGCCGTGCTCCTTGAGCTTTGCATGGATGTGGGCATACAGGGCGTCATAATCGGCCTCGCCGTTGAATTCATCGTAGAAATAGGCAAATTCGTTGTAGGCCATGGTTTACTCCGCTTCCTGTTCCCCGGCCACAGCGGCATTGAGCACCGCCTGCAGCTCCGGGATGCCGTAGCCGTTCTCGCCGCTGGTCAGCACCACCTTCTGGCAGCCATAGGGGCGGCAGAGATTTTCAAAGTCTTCCAGCGTCTTGGCCAGCTGGCTCTTTTTGAGCTTGTCGGCCTTGGTCAGGGCCACCACGTAGGGGATCTGGTGATAGTGCAGGTAGCGCAGCATCTGCTCATCGTCGGCGCTGGGTGCGTGGCGGCAGTCCAGCAGCTGCACCAGCAGAGTGTGGTGGCGGGGTGCTTCAAAGTAGCTGTTGATGAGGTCGTCCCAGCGCTCACGGTCGGCGTTGCTCACCTTGGCGTAGCCGTAGCCGGGCAGGTCCACAAAGTAGCAGTCGTCCACCGAATAGAAATTGATGGTAGCCGTTTTGCCCGGCGTACTGGACACGCGGGCAAGGTTTTTGCGGCTGCACAGCTTATTGATGAGGCTGGATTTGCCCACGTTGGACCGCCCCGAAAAGCTCAGTTCCGGGCGGTCGCTCTCGGGCAGCTGGCTGGAAATGCCGTAGCTGGCAATGAAATCAGCTTTGTTGTAATTCATGGAGCTTTCCTTTCTTGTGGTACATCTTTCAAATATATCCCGTCGGGACAGATTCTCCCGGACAGCGGCCTCGCCCTCTCAGTCTCGCATTCGCTCGACAGCTCCCCCAAAGTGGGAGCCTTTGGCAATCCACATACAGTGCATCTTTATGCCAAGGGCTCTCCCTTTGGGAGAGCTGTCACCGCAGGTGACTGAGAGGGCGAGGATGCTTACAATTCTCTCATTTTTCAGAGAAACTCCCGACCCGCAGGCCGGGCAGATTCCTGACCTGGCTCAGCACACCGCGCCGGGCTGGGGCTTTTCGGCGGTGGGCGGCACAATGGCGGCGTCTGCCGCCTTTTTCTTTGCATGGGTGCGGCTGGGAGCCTTGGCCTTCTTTGCGTTCTGGGGCTTGAGCAGGGCCGCGTTCAGCACCTGTGTCAGGCTCTGCATGGGCAGGAAGGTGAGGTTCTTCTTCACCTCGTCGTCCACCTCATACAGGTCGGGTTCGTTGTCCTTGGGGATGAGCACGGTCTTCATGCCCTCGCGGTAGGCCGCCATGCTCTTTTCCCGCAGGCCGCCGATGGGCAGCACGTTGCCGTGCAGGGTGATCTCGCCGGTCATGGCCACATCACCGCGCACCGGGATGCCGGACAGGCAGGACACCAGCGCCGTGGTCAGGGTGACACCGGCAGAAGGGCCGTCCTTGGGCACTGCGCCCTCCGGGGCGTGGATGTGCAGGTCGCACTTCTTGAGCTTTTCCGGGTCGATGCCGTACTCGGCGGCGTGCACGCGCACCCACGTAACGGCCAGCTGAGCGCTCTCCTTCATCACGTCGCCCAGCGAACCGGTGACGGTGATCTTGCCGCTGCCGTTGTCCATCACCTGCACCTCGATGGGCAGGGTCTCGCCGCCCACGCTGGTCCATGCCAGACCGTTGGCGATGCCCACCGCGTTGGTGCGGTTGAGGAAGTCGGGCTTGACGAAGCGGGGGCCAAGCAGCTGTTCCAGCATGGTGCCGGTAACGGAGACGCTTTCCACCTCGCCTGCGGCGATCTTGCGGGCGCACTTGCGCAGCACGCTGGTGATGGTGCGTTCCAGATTGCGCACACCGGCCTCGCGGGTGTAGCCGTCGATGATGCCGTACAGTGCGCTCTGGCTCAGCGTGACCTTGCCGGTCAGGCCGCAGGCCTTGAGCTGCTTGGGCAGCAGGTGCTTGCGGGCAATGTTGTATTTTTCCACGCGGGTGTAGCTGGGCAGCTCGATCACGTCCATGCGGTCACGCAGGGGGCCGGGGATGCTGCCAAGGTCGTTGGCCGTGGTGATAAAGAGCACATGGCTCAAATCGAACGGGATATCGATGAAATGATCATTGAAGGTGCTGTTCTGCTCCGGGTCCAGCGCTTCCAGCAGGGCTGCGGCCGGGTCGCCCCGGAAGTCGCCTGCCAGCTTGTCGATCTCGTCCAGCAGCATGAGGGGGTTCGCGCTCTTGGCAGAGATCATGGCAGTGATGATCTTGCCGGGCATCGCGCCGATGTAGGTGCGGCGGTGGCCGCGGATCTCAGCTTCATCCCGCACGCCGCCAAGGCTGATGCGCACATACTTGCGGCCCAGACTTTCGGCGATGGAGCGTGCAATGCTGGTCTTGCCCACGCCCGGAGGGCCTACAAGGCAGATGATCTGTGCCTTCACGTCCGGTGCCAGCTTGCGCACGGCCAGCGTTTCCAGAATGCGGTCCTTCACCTTTTTCAGGCCGTAGTGGTCGCGGTCCAAAATCTGCTGTGCGCGGCTGATATCAAGGTCGTCCACCGTAAAGGTGTTCCACGGCAGGTCAAGGCAGGTGTCCAGATAGGTGCGGATGACCGTTGCCTCCTGATTGGAGCCCTGCATCTTGGCAAGGCGGTCTACTTCCTTGAGCAGCTTCTTCTCGCTGTCCTCGGCAAGGTGCAGCTCGGTGATCCTGCGGCGGTACTCGTCGGCCTCGGCGTGGGTGTCGTCGCCCTCGCCCAGCTCGTCGCTGATGATGTGCAGCTGTTCGTGCAGGTAGTAATCGCGCTGGTTCTTGTCCATGGACTCGTTGACCTTTTCCGCGATCTCCTTTTCAATTTTCATCACCTGACACTCACGGCGCAGCATCTCGATGAGCTTTTTCAGCCGTCCGTTCAGGGTGCCCTCGTCCATCACAGCCTGCTTGTCCTCGTAGCGGAACAGCAGATTTGCGGGCATGTACTCGCTGAGGAAGGCGGGGTCGTCGCTGGAAACGATGGCAAACACCACGTCCTTGCCAAGGCGCGGGTTCATGCCAAGGTACTCGTCAAACCCGGCCTTGAGGGCGCGCAGCAGCGCTTCGGTCTCCACGGCATCGTCGGCCTTGCCTGCGCGCACCGGGGCCGGGCGCACCTCCGAAAGCAGAAAATCGCCGCTGGCATCCAGTGCACTGAGCTTTGCGCGGTACTTGCCCTCCACCAGGACCTTTACAAGGTCCCCGGAGACACGCAGCACCTGCTTGACCTCGGCCACCACGCCGTAGCTGAACAGGTCTGCCTGCTGCGGCTCGGTGGTGTCCATGGACTTCTGTGCCACCAGAAACACGTTGGAATTATTTGCCATTGCCCACTCCACGGCGGCAATGCTCTTTTCGCGGCCCACCTCAAAGTGGACGAGATTGTTGGGGAACACCACCAGCCCGCGCAGGGCGATGGTGGGCAGATGCAGCGTTTTGCGCTCCACCTTGATGGTAACTTTTTCACTCATAGTGCAAACACCTCCCGGCTGCCGCGCACTTTCCCACGGCGGCAGCGCTGTATGCAAGAGATTGTATCTTTAAAATAGCAGGTTGTTTCCTTATTATACTGATTTCCGGCCAAAATGCAACTGTGATGCATGGACGGTTGGTTATTCCCCCCGCTTTTCCTGCGTGGAGAAGCCCATTTTGCCAAGAGCCGGCAGCAGGGCCTTGAGGGTGATGGAGGTCAATGCGCCCATCACAAGGCCCAGCACCAGCATGACCGGCGCGTAGTAGAAGGAGAGCGAGGACGAGATGATCACGCCTGCACCCAGCAGCTGGCCGATGTTGTGGGCCAGCGCGCCGCACACGGACAGGATGAACCAGGTGGGCCGCACCGGCAGCAGATAGTAGAGCACCCACATCACCAGCAGGGACAAAAGGCCGCCGCACAGCGAGAGAAGGCCCGCCGTGAAGCCGGACACCAGAAACACGAACAGTGCCTTGAGCACGTCCAGCACCAGCGCCTGCCTTGGCCCCATGAAAAACAGCGCGTACATCACCACGATGTTGGCAAGGCCCAGCTTCATGCCCGGCAAAAGGCCCGGGATGGTGAGCGTGCCCTCAATGAACGAAAGCGCCATGGCCAGCGCAAACAGCAGGCCGGAAAGGGCGATGCGGCGCGTTTTTTCGTAACTGCGTCTGTTTTGGGGCATGCTGCACCCTCCTTTACTCTTCGGTCTGCTGGCTCTGCTCGTAGCTTTCCTGCTCTTCCATGGCAGCTTCCCACGCGGCAAACAGCTCTTCCTGATGGAAGCGCAGGTCGCTCAGCTCGTCGCTCTTCTGGCGCAGCAGGTCGGGGTCGTTGTACACCTCCGGCGAGTTGATCTCGTTGTCCAGCTCCACTTCGCGTGCACCGCAGGCTTCCATCTCGTCCTCGCAGGCCTTGATCTTGGCGCGCAGCTCTGCGCGGCGGCGGCGCTGCTCCCTGCCGTAGCCGGTCTTGGCCGGTTCGGCGGCCTTCTGCATGGCAGGGGCCGGGGCGCTGCGGCCCATCAGGGCATCGTAGCTGGGGTAGAGGGTGGCCTTGCCGTCCTCAAGGTAGAGGATGGGGCAGGCCAGACTGTTCATCAGGTGGCGGTCATGGGTGACCAGCAGCAGCGTGCCGGTGTAGGCCATGAGGGCCTCGGTCAGGTTTTCGCGGGTGTAGATGTCCAGATGGTTCGTAGGCTCGTCCAGAAACAGCAGGTTGGGCCGTTCCAGCACGATCTCCGCAAAGCGCAGGCGGGCCAGCTCGCCGCCGGAAAGCGCCTCGCAGGGCTTGAACACCGTCTCGCCCCGGAAGCCCAGCTTTGCCAGATGGCTGCGCACCTCCAGCTCGGTCATGCGGGGGTACTTGTTCCAGATCACATCGATGACCCGGCCCTGCCCCAGACGGTTCTGCTGCTGGGCAAAGATGCTGGGCCGTGCGCCGGTGCCCAGCCGCACCATGCCGCCGGAGGGGCGGCGCTTGCCGTCCAGCACCTGCATCAGGGTGGACTTGCCCGCGCCGTTGGGGCCTGCGATCACCAGCCGCTGGCCGCGGCACACCGTGTAGGTAAAGGGTTCCAGCAGGGTGCGCTCCCCTATTTTGATGGTCAGGTTCTTGAGCAGCACCAGCTCGTTCCACGGTTCTACGTCATATTCAAACCGGAACTTGAGCTGGTTGGTCTCGTCCTTGGGCGCTTCGGTGATCTCCAGCTTTTCCAGCTGCTTGCGGCGGCTCTGGGCCATTTTGGTGGTGGAGGCGCGCACAAGGTTGCGGTCCACATAGTCCTGCAGCTTTTCGGCCAGTGCCACATCTGCATCGTGCTGCTTCTGGCGCAGGGCATCGGCGGCTTCCTTCTGGGGCAGGTAGGCCGAGAAGTTGCCCTTGTAGGTGGTCATGGTCTGGAAGGAGACCTCCCAGATCTTCGTACACACGTTATCGAGGAAGTAGCGGTCGTGGCTGACCACCAGCACCGCACCGGAATAGCTTTTGAGGTAGTTTTCCAGCCATTCCATGGTGGCAAAGTCCAGGTGGTTGGTGGGCTCGTCCAGAATGAGCACGTCCGGCTTTTCCAGCAGCAGCTTTGCCAGCCGCAGCCTCGTCAGCTCGCCGCCGGAGAGCACCGCAATGTTCTTCTGCCATGTATCCTGCGCAAAGCCCATGCCGGACAGCACCTTTTTGATGTTCACATCCATGTTGTAGCCGTCGGCGGCATCCACGATGTTCTGCAGCTGGTCGTGCCGGGCCAGCAGCTCCGTGTCGTCCGGCTGCGCGGCCATTTTGCGTTCCAGCACCTGCATCTGGGCCATGGCATCCAGCACAGGGGCAAAGGTGGAGCGCATCTCGCCGTAGAGATCCAGCGTGGCATCCAGCTTTGCGTTCTGTTCCAGATAGCCCAGCGTCACGCCGTGGGTCACGCTGAACTCGCCTTCGTAGTCCTGGTACTCGCCGGTCAAAATCTTGAGCAGGGTGGTCTTGCCCGCGCCGTTCTGGCCCACGATGCCGATGCGGTCCTCCCGCTCGACACTGGCGGTCACATCGTGCAGCACGATCTTCTCGCCAAAGCTCTTGCCTAGTTTTTCCAAATGTATCAGCATAGTTTTATGATCCCGTTCTCCATCCGCTTATTGGCTCAGCACTGGTGGCGGCGGTTCTTCAGGCCCACATTGGCCAGCTCTTCCTGCTCCATCACCAGCGGGTACAGCTCTTTCAGGTCTGCGATCTCGTAGGTGGGCACCACCTTGCCGGGGTTCTCGGCGTGGCTGGGGTTATACCAGCAGGTGTCAAGGCCCGCATTCACGCCGCCCTGAATGTCGCTGCTCAGGCCGTCGCCCACCACCAGCACATGCTCGCGGTTCTCCACGCCAAGGGCGCGCAGGGCCGCATCAAAGATCTTCCGGTTGGGCTTTTCGCTGTCCATCTTCTCGGAGACGAACACGTCCTCCATAAAGTTCAGCACACCGCTCTCGGCCAGACGGCGGGTCTGCACCTTCTGGAAGCCGTTGGTCACAACGGCCAGCGTTGCCACCTCGGAAAGCTCCCGCAGCACATCCAGCACTTCCGGCCCCATCAGGTCCGGGTGGGTGGAGAGCTGTTCCAGATAGAAGCGGTTCATCTCGGCTCCGTCACCGGCGGCATCAATGGCCTTGAGGAAGCGGGTGAACCGCTCCGCCATGAGCTTTTCCCGCTTGATCTGCCCTTTTTCCAGCTGCCGCCACAGCTCCGAGTTGATGGTGCGGTAGGTCTGCACCGTTTCTGCGTCCGGCTCAATGCCGTAGTTCACCAGCGTTTCGGCCAGTGCCTTGCTTTCGGCTGCGTCAAAGTTCAGCAGGGTGTTGTCTGCATCGAACAGCACGCAATAATATTTTGCCATAAACCTTCCCTCTTTTCCTTCTGCCATGGCCTCAGCTGCCATGCGCTCAACAACAGGCAGAAGCCAGCCCTGCCGTAAACAGAGCTGGCTTCACATCATTCTGTTACAATTTCGTACGGTGGTACGTCCGTCTGCTCCGGGTCGTTGTCCGGGCAGGTGGTTTTGACATCACAGGGGGTGGCAGCACACTTTGCCATTTCCTCTTCCAGCGCGCCGTTGTCCACGTTCTCCCAGTCGGTGCCGTAATCGTCCACGCTGCCGTCGGTCACGTTCTCTTCCCCGGGCAGCGCCGGGATGCGGGGTTCCTCGTAGTACATGCAAACGCCTCCCTTCCTGCCAGCCTATGCGGCACAGCAGGCCGGGGTGACAGGCTCAGGACGCGGAGTCCGTGGATGCGGACTGCTCGTTGGCGGCTTCCTTGCTGGCATTGGATTCCGAAGCCGCATGGGAGCTGCCAGAGCTTGCAGAGCTGCTCTCGCTGCCAGAGCTGCTATGGGAAGCCGAGCTGCTCTCACCAGAGTCCGCGTGGGACGAGCTGGTGCTGTGGGAAGAGCTGGCTGTTCCGTTGGAAGCAGAAGCCGAGCCTGCCGGGGAAGCCGTGCTCTCACTGCTGGAAGAGCTGTGAGACGAGCTGCCGGAGGTGGATGTAGCCCCGGAGGATGCCCCGGAGGTGGTGCCGGACGATGCACCGGAAGAACTGGTGCTGCCGGAAGAACCGCTGCCCGACGTGCTGCCGGAGCTGCCGGAGCTGGACGAAGAGCTGCCGGAGCTTACGCCGCTGACCGTCACATTCAGGACGTTGCTGGTAACGGTGCAGCCGTTGTAGCTTGCCACTGCGTACACCTTAAAGGTCGCATTGAGCATGGAGGGGTCGATCTCCACCTTGACGGTGGTCTTGCCCGCCGCCTGCGGCACTTCCACACCGTTGGCGTACCAGCGGATGCTGTCGGCAGTGAGGTGCTTGCCGCCCAGCTTTGCGGTAAAGGTGTAGGAATCGCCCAGCACAGCCTTGCCGGTGCTGCTGATATGCACGGAAGCCGCTGCAAACACGGCGGTCACGTCCACGTTCTGCTTGAAGTTCGTATCGGTGCGGGTCTTCTGGGTCACACCGTCGCTCCACTTGACGAACACATAGCCGTCCTGCGGCACAGCCGTCACGCTGATGGACTGGGCGGCGCTGGTCACTTCATAGGAGAGGGATGTCTTGCCGCTGTCGCTGCCGCTGGAAAGGGTGCCGCCGGTCTTGTCCACCCGGTAGCTGGCCTGATACAGCACGCCCTGCCCTTCGGAAGAGCCTGCAGCCTCCGAGCTGCTGGGTGCTGTCACCGCAGAGCTGGGGTTCGGGGTATACTCGGCGCGGGTGGGGATGTTGGCGGTGTCCGGGCGGCGGTCGTCGGTCTGGTAAGCGTGGGTGCGCAGATAGCTCAGCATGGCCTTCAGGCCCACGGGCTTCAGGTGGATATCGCCGGTCTGGTAGTAATCCTCGCGGCCATAGCCGTTGGCATCCTTCAGCGCTTCGGCGCTGTTGAGGAACTTCAGGCCCATCTGCTCACACATGGACAGCAGGGCCATGTTGAAGTCGTCGATCTTGGTCTGGTCCATGTGGGGGTAGTTTGCGTGGTTTGCGGGCACCGGCGGCACCGTGTTCACGATGATGTCGGTGTAGGGGTAGCTTTCCTGAATGGCCTGCACCAGCGCGGTGTAGTTGCTGATGAACTCGTCCACGCTCATGCCGGTATCATTGGTGCCCAGCATGATGACCACGCGGCGGGGCTTCATTTTAGCCACGGCCTGCGCGATGGTGTAGGTGCTGCTGTCCTTTTTAAAGGTAACGATGCCCTCGTTCAGGGCGGCATGGGTGCCAATGCCCTCCTTGGCGCAGAACTGCTGCAGGCTGATCAGGCCGTTGGCGTACAGGCGCACCGTGTTGGAATCGCCGAGGAACAGCGTTTCCTTCTGGTAGCTCTCGCCCGCGTCGGCGGTCTCCGGCAGCAGGGCGGCAGAGGTCTCGCTGATCTGGTAGTGATCCGAGATATCCTCTTCGCCCGGCACCAGCACCTCGCTGGAGGGCTGTTCCCCCGGGGCCGCAGGGGTCTTGCCGCGCTTGAGCAGCGTCATGGTAATGGCAATGGTCAGAATGGCTGCCAGCGCGCACACACTGCACACCAGCACAGCCTGCTTCTGCATAGGAGTAAGCGCTTGCTTTTCCGGTCGTGTATTTCTCATATTTCTCACCATTCATTTCGTTTCCGGCACAGGGCCTTCCGGTCATGCCTGTCCGTTCAGGATCTGGTCTGCAAGGCTGGCGCAGCTTTCGGCCAGCAGCACCGGGTGGAAGGGTTCCAGTTCTTCCCTGCTGCCATAGCCGTACAGCGCACCGGCTGCATCCAGCCCGCAGTCCGCAGCGCCGCGCATGTCGTCGTTGCGGTCGCCCACCATCAGCACCCGCCTGCCCTGCATCATGGGCTGGGCCAGCACATGGCGCACCACGTCGGTCTTGGTGTCGCGGCTCTCGTCCATGGACGCGCCGCCGATAAAATCAAAATAGCCTGCAAGGCCCTTTTCTTCCAGAATGGGCGTGACGACCTGCGTGGGCTTGGAGGTAGCGGTGCACAGCACAAGGCCCGCGTTCTTCAGGCGCTGCAGCATCTCTGCTGCACCGGGGTAGGCGGCGCACTCGTGGCTGCCCTTGATGGCGTAGCTGTTGCGGTACAGGTCGGTGGCCTTTTCAATGAGGGCCGGGTCGGTAAAGTGCTCGCCAAAGCTCTTGCGCAGCGGCGGGCCAAGGTAGCGGCGCAGATTCACATTTGTGGTGTCCACGCCCATCTTGGCAAAGACTTCTTTTAATGTATTTATGATCCCGGGAGCGGAATCGATCAGGGTCCCGTCCACATCAAACAGGATCGCATCGTAGTTCAGCAATTTGTAAATTTCCTCACTTTCATGGTGATACATTGTATAGTATAGCACAGAATCCCGTTATCAGCAATTCCAACAAATGGTTTTTACAAAAATTATGCATTCAAGCAGAGAAAAGGCCCGCCCGGCATCCGGACAGGCCTTTCAGCATCTTCTTACTTCGCTGCGGCATCCGCAGGCGGATAGTAAAGGTTGTTGGAGACGAACTCCAGCTTATCCTTGAGCACCAGCTCCAGGTTTGCCACGGCGTGCACCATGTTGGTGGCCGAATCGTTTACTTCCAGCAGCTTGCACAGATCCAGACCGTCCAGTTTCATGGCGGCGTCCATCTTCCGGCTTTCGGCACACAGGATGTGGCTCAGGGCATTTTCCTGCAGAGCGATGCTCTCCACAAGGTCAATGACCGCCTGCTCCAGCGTCACCTTGGGCAGGCAGGGGCAGGGGCAGCGGGTGGTATCGATACAGTTCTCAGCAGACATGATAAAACCTTCCTTTCGTTCATCCGGTCAGGGGCGGTGTACGCCCCATTCTATGTCTGCCGGGTACGCCGGTGTTACTCCTGCTTTTTAGGATCCTGAGTGCCGCGCACCTTTTCAATGGTCTCGCGGTAGCCGCCGGAGCCGTACTGGATGCAGCGGTTGATGCGGCTGATGGTGGCCGTGCTGATCTCCACTGCCTTCACGATCTGATCGTAGGTTCTGCCGTCCAGCAGCATCTTTGCCGCTTCCAGCCGCTGCGCCATATCCGAGATCTCCTTTACAGTGCACAGGTCTTCAAAGAAGTTGTAGCACTCCTCCCGCGTTTCCAGACTGAGGATGGCATCAAACAGTGCATCGGTGGTCTGGTTTCTTCTGGAATTTTTATCCGCCATGAATGTTCTCCTTGCCGCCGCAGCGGACTGTCCGGTTTTGGGAGCGTTCCCTCTTTTAAATATTTCGGAACTGTTCCGGTTCTTTCCTTCATCACCACTTTAGCACATCAAAGTGTGAAAGTCAAGTCCTTGGCGTGAACTCTTTTCATTCGTGTGGGTGTATAGTTTTTTTCGTTTCACGCATGAACAAAAATCATCTAAAAATTCTTGCAGAACGCTTTCCTGAATTAGTGTATCCTCCGAACTTGTGCCAAAGATATTGACAATTTGTGAATCCCGCACTAAAATACGGACAATCATTCGGCAAATGCGATGAACAGGACATGATTCTTTGCAGCACCCTCTCCCAGAGAGCCGCCCATCTGATGCAAGGGCAGCAGTCAGGAGCAAAGCGTTCTCCCCTGCGAGCAGCCTGTGTGAACAAAGGCGTAGACCCCGCCTTCCAGTAATGCATGGCCGTTTTGCCCACGTTACGGGGCTGCGTATGTATGTACGCTGGGAGTGGCTGCCCTGTGCAGCAAACGAAGTGGTATCGCGGAGTATTCCATACACAATGTGCAATGTATGTGAAGGCCTTCGTCTTCGATGGTTCGTCCCAAATGGAACGAACCCGGGAGGACGGGGCCTTTTTTACACCCTGCTGCCCCATGCCGCTGACATTTGCCGGATGCCAAGAAAGGAAAGAGGTAAAAACAATGAATACGCTGGTCATCGTATTGATCGCAGCCGTGTGTCTGTTTGGCGCTTATATGCTTTACGGCCGCTGGCTGGCTAACAAGTGGGGCATCGACCCCTCTGCCAAGACCCCGGCAGTTGTCCATGAGGACGGCCGGGACTACGTTCCCACCGACGGCTGGACCGTGTTTGCACACCAGTTCAGCTCCATTGCCGGTGCAGGCCCTGTTACCGGTGCGATCCAGGCCGCTGCTTTCGGCTGGCTGCCGGTGCTGCTGTGGGTGCTGCTGGGCGGCATCTTCTTCGGTGCTGTCACCGACTTCGGCGCTCTGTATGCTTCCGTTAAGAACGACGGCAAGAGCATGGGCATGCTGATCGAAAAGTACATCGGCAAGACCGGCCGCAAGCTGTTCCTGCTGTTCTGCTGGCTGTTCTGCGGCATCGTGATCGCCGCCTTTGCCGACATGGTGGCCGGCACCTTCAATGCCTACGGTGCTGACGGTGCTCTGGTGGAGGCTGCCCAGACCAACGGTGCTGCCGGCATGGTCTCCATCATGTTCATGGTGTTCGCCGTGATCTTTGGCCTGCTGCAGAAGAACCTGCACTTCACCGGCTGGAAAGAGAATGTGATCAGCATCGTATTCATCGTGCTGTCCTTTGTGGTGGGTGCAAACTTCCCCATCATTCTGGGCAAGGCTGCATGGAGCTACATCACCTTTGTGTACATCTTCTTTGCCGCTGTCCTGCCCATGTGGCTGCTGAAGCAGCCCCGTGACCACATGACCACCTTTATGTTCGTGGCCATGATCGTGGGTGCTGTTCTGGGCCTGATCGTCAACCATCCCGTCATGAATCTGCCGGTGTTCACCGGCTTTACCAACGCCAAGCTGGGCACCATGTTCCCCATCCTGTTCGTTACCGTTGCCTGCGGCGCTGTTTCCGGTTTCCACAGTCTGGTGTCTTCCGGCACCTCCTCCAAGACCGTTACCAATGAGAAGGATATGCTGAAGGTCGGCTACGGTGCCATGGTGCTGGAAAGCCTGCTGGCTGTCATCGCCCTGTGTGTTGCCGGTGCTTCTGCTGCTGCAGACGGCACCCCCGCAGACGGCACTCCGTTCCAGATCTTCAGCCGCGGCGTTGCCAGCTTCTTCGTGGGCTTCGGCCTGGACCAGCACTTTGCCTCTGTGTTTATGACCATGTGCGTTTCCGCACTGGCTCTGACCAGTCTGGATGCTGTGGCCCGTATCGGCCGCATGAGCTTCCAGGAGCTGTTCAGCGTGGACGACATGGAGCATGCTGAGGGCTGGCGCAAGCTGCTGTGCAACGTGTACTTCTCCACCTTCCTGACTCTGGCTTTCGGCTTCCTGCTGACCAAGATCGGCTACGCCAACATCTGGCCCCTGTTCGGTTCTGCAAACCAGCTGCTGAGCGCTCTGGTTCTGGCCACCCTGTGCGTGTTCCTGAAGGTCACCGGCCGCAGCAACAAGATGATCTTCCCTCCGCTGATCATCATGCTGTGCGTCACCTTCACCGCTCTGGTGCAGCGCCTGATCGCCATGGTCAAGGCCATCAGCAATGCCGCTGCTGTCACCATCCCCGCTGGCGAGACCACTTGGGGTGCTGTGTTCATTGCAAACGGCCTGCAGCTGATCCTGGCCGTGCTGCTGATCGTTCTGGGCCTGAACATCGTGTTCCACTCCTTCAAGGCCTATAAGAATGCTGAGCACAACAGCGAAGCAAAGGTCTGAGTTTCAGATCCTGCTGAACTGAATCTGTAAATGCAAACTGCCGCTGACGGCGTAAAAACCGTCAGCGGCAGTTTTTGTTGCTGTAAGCTTCTATGATTTGAAATGGCCTCCGCGTGCGCTCTGGCCATAAGCAGAGGAAAATTTATTTGATATTGTGGTTTGGAAACGACTGCGGTCGTTTCCAAACCATTTTTTCACAGAAAGAGTCCCAAAGATAAAATGCATAGTCACCACAAAAAATGCAGTGTACGGTCACGACCTTTCCCGTGAAAAAGCAAACCAGCAAAGCCCGCAGGCTTTGCTGGTTTGCAAATATAAAAATAATACTTCCGCTGGAAATGGCCAGAGCGAAGCGGAGGCCATTCTAAATCCTCTGCCCAGTTGCAAAGCACAAGAATCAAAGATTTTCCTCTTCCCAGCTCTGCAGCACGGCCATCTGCACTTCGGTGTGGATCCAGTGTTCCCCGCCCTCCATGATCGTCAGATGCGCCCCGCTTTCCTGACGGAAGCGCTCGATCATGGTGCGGCTGGTCAGGGCATCCCTGTCACCATATAGCACCTGCGTGCGGCCATGCCAGTGCAGCGGATGTTCCCGCACCCAGCACAGATACGGCCATGAGAGGGTCTCCCCAAGATCCGTGGGGATCTCCCCTGCCCGGTGCAGCTGTTCCTCGGTCACATGGGCATATTGCATCATATTCGTGATGAGAGCTTCCATATCCACCACCGGAGAGACCAGAAGGGCCTGTTCCGGCGCGTCTCCCTGCAGCGCCTGCATGGCAAGCCACGCGCCGATGCTTACGCCATACAGCCGGATATGCGCCCACACCGGCTTCATGCGGGCATATACGGCTTCTATCTCCGGCACAGCCACCCACGGCAGAAGCCGCTCAGGGCTGTTTTTCCGTGCGCCATGCTCGGGCAGGTCAATGGCCAGCACCTGCCAGCCTGCTGCACAGGCTGTAGCGGCAAAGCGCTCTGCCTCTTCCTTGCAGCCGTTCTTACCATGGAGATAGAGGTAAACATTCCGGCTCCGGCTGCCGTACAGGATGGCAGGGATGCCCGCAAGAGTCATGGTTTGTTTTTTCATAAGGGATTCTCCTTATCCGATCATGCTCTCCATTCGGAGAGACGTTTTGTTTACACTGCGCATTGCTTTTCGTCCTCCCTTCTGTCCGTTTTCTCTATGATAGCACATCCGCCCGCCAAACACAAACAAAAAGGAGCCGCAGTGCCCTGTTACGGGTACTGCAGCTCCCAATTCAACTTTGGAAGTTAAATTACTTCACCATGCTTGCAACTTCAGCAGCGAAGTCGTCAGCACGCTTCTCCAGGCCTTCGCCCTTCTGGAAGCGGGTGAACTTGACGATCTTGATGTCGCCGCCCAGATCCTTAGCGACCTTAGCGGTGTACTGAGCAACGGTCAGGTCGCTGTCCTTGACGAACTCCTGATCGACCAGGCAGTTCTCCTTGAAGAACTTCTTGATCTTGCCCTCGATCATCTTCTGCTTCACCGCCTCGGGCTTGTTAGCGGTCTTGGGATCGCCAGCCATCTGAGCCAGCATGATCTCCTTCTCCTTGGCCACGACCTCAGCGGGGACAGAAGCCTCATCGACATAGCCGGGGTTAGCAGCTGCGACCTGCATGGCGATGTCCTTGCCGTAAGCAACGAACTCGTCCTTAGCCTCGATGCCGTTGGTGGTCTCGAAGTTGACCAGAATGCCGTGGGTGCCGCCGCCGTGGACGTATGCAGAGCAAACGCCCTCGTAACGGACGAAACGGCGAACCTTGATGTTCTCCTTGATGACCAGGATCAGGTTCTTCAGAGCCTCGTCCACGGTCTCGCCGTTCTCGGTCTTGCAAGCCATCAGAGCCTCAACATCAGCAGGGTTCTGCTTCATGATGACCTGAGTAGCCTCCTTGACGAAAGCAACGAACTTGTCGTTCTTGGCAACGAAGTCGGTCTCAGCGTTGACCTCGATGACAACACCCACCTTGCACTGGGGGCAGTAGTCAGCGTAGACCATGCCCTCGGCAGCGGTACGGCTTGCCTTCTTGGCAGCGGTAGCCAGACCACGCTCACGCAGGATCTCGATTGCCTTCTCGAAGTTGCCGTCAGCCTCGGTCAGAGCCTTCTTGCACTCCATCATGCCGCAGTCGGTCTGCTTGCGCAGTTCCATAACGTCCTTTGCAGAAATAGCCATTTTCGTATTCTCCCTTACACGTTATTTTGTTGTTTGTGGGATGGGAAATCAGGCGTTTGCTGCATCCTCAGCGGGAGCGGCCTCCTGGTTGCCCTGCTTGCCTTCCAGCACAGCGTCAGCCATAGCGCCAGCGATCAGCTTGACAGCGCGGATTGCGTCGTCGTTGCCGGGGATCACGTAATCGATCTCGTCGGGGTTGCAGTTGGTATCAACGATAGCCACGATGGGGATGTTCAGCTTGCGGGCCTCAGCAACAGCGATGCGCTCCTTGTGAGGATCGACGATGAACATAGCCTTCGGCAGGGTCTTCATGTTCTTGACACCGCCCAGGTACTTGTCCAGCTTCTCCATCTCCAGCTCCAGCTTGGCAACTTCCTTCTTGGGCAGCAGCTCGAAGGTGCCGTTCTCCTTCATCTTAGCCAGCTGATCCATACGGTCGATGCGCTTGCGGATGGTGCGGAAGTTGGTCAGCATACCGCCCAGCCAGCGAGCATTGACATAGTGCATGCCGCAGCGCAGAGCCTCGTCACGGATGGACTCCTGAGCCTGCTTCTTGGTGCCGACGAACAGGATGTCGCCGCCCTCAGCTGCAACTTCCTTCACGTAGTTGTAAGCCTCGTCCAGCTTCTTCACGGTCTTCTGCAGATCGATGATATAGATGCCGTTGCGCTCGGTGAAGATGTACTTTGCCATCTTGGGGTTCCAGCGGCGGGTCTGGTGACCGAAGTGCACACCTGCTTCGAGAAGCTGCTTCATAGAAACGACTGCCATAGTAAAAATACCTCCAGATATTGTTTTGCCTCCGCACACCGTGATCCCGGGCCGTATCGGACGGTTCGGGACTGCCCTCCACCCATTTGGGCACAAAAGGGCATAGTGATGCGTGTGTAATGCCTTGTTATAATATCACAAACAAACGCCGGTTGCAAGAGTTTTTCTCTGTTTTTTACAAAGAAATCGTCTGTTTTTCGCTCATTTGCCTGTGTCCACGCCGCTCAGGCCCGCAAGGCCCATGCGCTGCAGGGCGTATCCCCTGCCGAACATCAGGTCGTACTGCAAAAACCAGTGCTCTGCGCTCCACCGCTGCTGGAACTCGGTAGGCTCCTGCGTGGTGGTGCCGTCCAGATTCATGGTGGTTCCGCGGGTATTGGTGCGGCTGGCCACACGCAGCTGACGGTTCAGGAACTGGAAGTAGAGCGGCTCTTCCAGACCGTAAATGTCCATCATCACCGGCGAGATATCGTAAGCGGCAATGGTGCCAAGGTCCACCTGCTGCCGGCTGTAGTTGGACCACATCAGCAGCGTGGTCTGGTGCAGGCGGGGGTCTGCGCTGGAATCGCTGGCATAGCCGGTAGTGGTGTAGACATCGTAATTGGAATCGATGGGGTTATAGTGGTCGCCCCAGAACACCAGAATGACCGGCTCGTCCACCTGCGAGAAGTATTCGGTCAGTTTGCCCATCATGGCATCTGCATCCCGGATGCCGGTGGCAAAATCTTCCAGCGCGCCCACGGTGCTGGGCTTGAGGCCCGCCGGGTGGGACAGCACCTTCACCCGCTCGTCGTCCGGGTAGTTGTCCTTGTTATAATTGGTATGGTTCTGCATGGTGACAGCGTGCAGGAAGATGGGCTTGTCCGAGCTGGACTTCATGCTCTCGTACTGCTGGATGATCTGGTCGGCCATGGAATCATCGGTGACAAGGCCGCTGGTCCAGTAGTGCTTGCGCACCTTAGTCACGCCATGCATATCCTCAAGGCTGATAAAATCGTCAAAGCCGAGGTTGGGGTAAGCCTTGTCGCGGCTCCAGTATTTTGCCCAGAAGCAGTGCACGGCTGCGGTCTGGTAGCCCTTGAGCTTGAGGTAATTGGGCATGGCGAACATGGGCTTGGTCACATGCTGCTGGTAGGGCTTGCTGCCGCTGGGCAGGAAGGATACCGAGTAGCCGGTAAGGGCTTCAAACTCCACATCGCAGGTGCCGCCGCCAAAGCTGGGGCTGTAGGCCCGGCCATAGGCGCTGGTCTGCTGCAAGGCGTGCAGGTTCTTGGAGACATCGGTATCAAAGGTGATGCCGTACTGTTCCAGCTCCGAGACATCCCAGTAGGACTCGTCCATCACATAGATGATGGTGGGCTGCTTCACCTGCTCGTCCTTGGGGGTCACGGCGCTGTAGCTGGTGGAGTACAGCGGGCTGGTGGCAAACTTCTGGCTCTCGTCCACATTGTCCAGCAGGGCATCCACCGCTTCCTGCGAGTATTCCTCGGGCTTCGAGATCTCCAGATTGGTGAGGTTGGTCATAAAGCCGGTGATCACGCCGTAGTAGCGGTAGTAGCGGTCCTGCATCCATGCATCCGGCGTAATGCCCAGCACCTGCGTGACAGCGGGCTGCAGGTACACGCCGAACACCAGCAGGCAGAGGGCCGCTGCGGTGGCGGCACTGCCCGCCAGCCGGGGCAGCCACCGCTGTTTGTGACGGCCGCGGTACAGGAAAAAGCTGCCCGCCATCAGCACCAGCACCACGATGATGGCCACGACCATGCTGGGCTGGATCTTGAGGCCCGCAGCGGATGCCACACCGGCAGCCTCCGACACCTGTGTCAGATCCCATGGCAGGAACGGCTCGCCGCGCAGCTGCAGGGTGTAAAAGTTCACCGCGCAGGGCGCACAGCCCAGCACCGCCATGCCCAGCGTGGACAGCGGCGGACAGCGGAATACCCAGTCCAGCAGCAGCCACACCAGAAACAGCAGCAGCCACGCCAGCAGATAAGCCCCGATGTGCGGGAAGATAAAACTTGCAAAAACGTCTGCGCTCAGGCTCCCGCGGGCGATCCCCTCGCCCAGCAGCAGCACGATCAGCGATGCCGCCAGCGGGAATACCATCCGCAGCGCCAAAAGCGGTTTGGGAGTTTTCATAATTCCTGTTCCTTTCCTCATCCGTGAAACCTCAGATCAAACGCAAAAGCACATTTCTTTACGCTTTTTGCACAAAGCTTCTGCGATTATTATAGTCACTTCCACAAAAAAGTCCACCCTGTTTTTGCAAAAAATTTACAAACCCAGCTTCACGCGCAGCTTTTGCCACCATTTGAGCTGTTCCGGCTGCGGCGGTGCTTCCGGCAGGGCCGTGTGCACCAGCACCGCATCCGTGCCAATGGTCTCGATCTCCTGCCATGGAATGGTCAGGCTATCGTCCCGGCCAAGCAATCCGAACAGCCTTGGCCGCCCCAGCAGGATCAGGCTCTGCAGCCGGGCGGTGGCAGGGTCAAAGGTCAGGTCGTCGGCCCGGCCAAGGCAGACCCCCTGCTCCAGCTGCACCACCTCTTTTTCACACAGTTCCCGGATGGTCAATGCCCTCTCCCCTTTCTGCCACAGCTTATGCAGCCGCCGGGCACATCATGCAAAAAGCAGTGGAAACCGCATGGCAGATTGTGGTATACTGTGGGCAGAGCATTCCATGAGAAACAGAGGAAATTTTAAATGTATAAAAGCATCGTGTTTGATCTGGGCGGTGTCATGGTGGATTTTGCCCCCCGCGCCTATCTGGTAGACCGCATTTGCAATGAAGAGATCGAAGAGCAGGTGTACGACCTGACCTTTGGCAGCGAGGAGTGGAAGCAGCTGGATGCGGGGCTTGTCTCCCGCTTTGACGGCAATCAGGCCATGCTGCGCAACGCCAAAGCCGCCGGGCGCGAGTTTGAGGTGCAGGGCGTGCTGGACGACTGGCTGCACATCCTGCGCCCGCGCCGCCGGATGCAGGAGCTGGTGCGCCGCCTGAAGAACCATGGCTACAGCGTGTACTATCTCAGCAACATCCCGGAGGACGTGCTGGCCCTGCTCAAGGAGCGCGGCGTGCTGGACCGCTTTGACGGCGGCGTAGCCTCCTGCGAGGTGCACATCAACAAGCCCGACCCCCGCATCTATCAGGCCCTGCTGGATCAATACGGCCTGAAGGCCAGCGAGTGCGTGTTCATCGACGACAATCTGGCCAATGTGCAGGCCGCATTCACGCTGGGCTTCGTGGGCATCCGGATGAAGGAGAGCGTGGGCACCCTGATCCGCAGCCTTGCCACCTGCAATGTGGCCCTGCGCTGACCTCCGTGACCCAAAACAGCTCCTGCCGGAAATGCTCTGGCAGGAGCTGTTTTGCTGCTTTGGGAATTACTTTTTCTCGTAGCTCTGGCAGTAGTGCGGGGTCTCCACCTGCTGCGTATCGCAGGTGCACTGCTCGGTCACTTTGATCTGGGGCAGGTCGCACTTGCAGCCGCTCACATTGTGGCTGCACTCGCAGACATCACAGGTAACGCCGATGTTTTCCATATTTATCACCTCTCTGTCCACAGTATGGCCTGCGGGCAGGGTGTTTATTCTGG
>SKEF01001397.1_pt1 | contig 21368 bp, 13 predicted proteins | sample 4826691 | NCBI WGS metagenome assembly SKEF01 (sample SAMN11008816, study PRJNA524170) | human gut metagenome | biome: Human fecal sample; material: Feces; isolation source: fecal sample from pouch patient p23, p27 | host: Homo sapiens | place: Israel: Tel-Aviv | collected 2016-08-24
ACCCGGACGACCCGACCGGCAAGTCGCACATGCACCGTATTTCCGATGTGCTCGACTGCTGGTTCGAGTCCGGTTCCATGTCGTTCGCGCAGTTCCACTACCCGTTCGAGAACAAGGAGAAGTTCGAGCAGCACTTCCCGGCCGACTACATCGTGGAATACATCGGCCAGACCCGCGGCTGGTTCTACCTGCTGCACGTCATGGCGACCGCCCTGTTCGACCGCCCGGCGTTCAAGAACGTGATCTGCCACGGCATCGTGCTCGGCTCCGACGGCCAGAAGATGTCTAAGCACTTGCGCAACTACCCGGACGTGAACGGCGTGTTTGACAAGTACGGTTCCGACGCCATGCGCTGGTTCCTTATGTCTTCGCCGATTCTGCGCGGCGGCAACCTAATCGTCACCGCCGATGGCATCCGCGACACCGTGCGCCAGGTCATGTTGCCGGTGTGGAGCTCCTACTACTTCTTCACCTTGTACGCCAACGCGGCCAACGGCGGGGCCGGATTCGACGCCCGCCAGCTGCGCGCGGACGAGGTCGCCGGTCTGCCGGAGATGGACCGCTACCTGCTGGCCCGTACCCGCCGCCTGGTGCTGGCCGCCGAGAAGTCGCTGAACGAGTTCGCGATTTCCGACGCCTGCGATGCGGTCTCCGACTTCATCGACGTGCTCACCAACTGGTACATCCGCAACACCCGTGACCGCTTCTGGAACGAGGATGCGTCCGCGTTCAACACGCTGTACACCGTGCTTGAAGCGTTCATGCGCGTGCTTGCGCCGCTGGCCCCGATGGAAGCCGAGTCCGTGTGGCGCGGCCTGACCGGCGGCGAGTCCGTGCACCTGGCCGATTGGCCGTTCGTGGTGGACGAGAAGACCGGTGAAGACACCGAACTCGGCTGCGTGCTGGTCGACGACCCGGCTCTGGTGGATGCGATGGAGAAGGTGCGCGAGGTTGTTTCCGGCACCCTGTCCCTGCGCAAGGCCGCCAAGATCCGCGTGCGCCAGCCGCTTTCCAAGCTCACCGTGGTGGTCGAGAACGTGGACGCCGTCAAGGCATACGACGAGTTGCTGAAGTCTGAATTAAATATTAAGAATATTGAGTTCTCGACTCTGGAAGACGCCGCCGCCCACGGTCTGAAGATCGTGCACGAGCTGCGTGTGAACGCTCGCGTTGCGGGCCCGCGCCTCGGCAAGCAGGTGCAGTTCGCCATCAAGGCCTCCAAGTCCGGCGATTGGCATGTTGATGCCGCGTCCGGTACACCGGTGGTCTCGACGCCGTCCGGCGACCTTGCGCTGGTCGAAGGCGAGTACGAGCTGATTAACCGCGTGGAAGAGGAGAACGCCACCGAGGCCGCCGCTTCGGTCTCCGCCGCGTTGCCGACTGGTGGTTTCGTGATCCTCGACACCGCGCTGGATGCCGATCTGCTGGCCGAGGGCTACGCCCGCGATGCCATCCGCGCCGTGCAGGATGCCCGCAAGGCCGCCGATTTGGACATCGCCGATCGTATCTCCTTGGTGCTGACAGTTCCGGCCGCCGATGTGGCCAAGGTCGAGCAGTTCAAGGATCTGATCGCCCGTGAGACGCTGGCTACCTCCTTCGAAGTGAAGGAAGGTGCCGAACTGGCCGTGGAGGTCGCCAAGGCGTGATGCTTGGCTGAGCTGAGGCTCCGATTCCGACCGTTAGCTAAGGGTGGTCTTGCTGCTGATTGAGTAGCGGGGCCACTCTTTTTGTATATAAGTCTGATACATAAATACGAGTGTCGGACACTGAATGCGAGGTTTCCGACGAGTAGTGTGATTACAGGTAGGTGGAAACATAGATGTCTTCACCGATAGAGAAAGGGCGTATGATGGTGCGTGCATTGACACTTGAAGATTTGAACAAAGCTGCGAAACTTGGGGGACCGAGTACGCTGTCCGAAAAGACTTTACTTGAGCCGGCAGCTGGGCCTGAAGGCATTATTGCCCCGGCCAAATACACCGGTAGCAATGGTGCCACGTATGTATTCGAAGATCGTTATATCGATGGCGAATCGAAGCGTACTGTACTGGTGGATTCGCGTACATCGCAAAGCAATCGTCTTGAAGACTACGTGACTAAAGCCATCAAAGATGGTCATCCAATACTGTCGCGTATGCCGCGTATTCGAGTGACTTATCAGGTTTCGGATGAGACAGGGGAAACCTTTGAACGTTCTTATCTGGAAACGCAATTGCCGCATCGAGCATTCGACGGTCATATTCGTATCGGGTCAGTAAACGGCAAATCAACTTCTGAGCTGACGGAATATGTGCAGGCACGTAATTCGACCGCTGAAAACATGATGCCGTTATTCACGCTATCGCCAATTACGGTGGCGTTCGGAGGATGGGATTCCACGCGCCGCAAGAACCAGCTGCGCATCGCATCTCCATTTAACGGTGAAATTATCGCAGTACTAGCAAATCAGGATCAGGATCGCCCGGTATTCCGAGCCGGCGCACGTGTAGATCCGGTTGAGGCGAGTATCAAGTTCGATAAAGATGACGCCAAAGCAATTGGCAGAATCATTCAACCTGAAGTCAGCGATAGCACGTTTAAAACTTTCGAAAAAGAAGGAAAGGGTTCCAAGATTGGATTGGGCGCGATTCCTCCATCCACGAAGAACGATGCCTATGATGGCATCGCGGTAAGCAACATTATCCGTACCCATGTGTTGAGCTTCTCAACGCTACGATCCTTGCGCTTCGGTAAGGGACCTAAAGGCGATGCGGCGATTCGTGTGCTGATTGCGGCGCTGATTCTTGATGCAATGGCTGGCAGTAATTCGGAACTGGTTCTACGTGCAAATTGTGTCCTCAGAGAATCCGCGAAACCGACCATGATTCTTGATAAGCGGTTCGGAGAGAGCGATGAACTGGATATGTTGGACTTGTCTCATGCCGATGAATTGCTTACCGAGGCATACGATCAGGCAGTGGCCAAAGCTGGTGTTGACTGGCATGGTCAGGTATTGGAGGTAACCGGCAATCCGCTGGTGATGAAGGCCGGTAGTGCCGACGAATCTGAAGATTGATGAGAAGGTCGTCACATGCCTTTCACAATCACAGCTCGGTTTTTACTACACACTTATCAGGGGGCGGATACTACTGGCAAGCCTGAGCGGTATCCGTCGCCTGAACGGCTGTACAAGGCACTGGTCTCCACTGCGTATGGTGCATTTGGTTTTAATTCCAAGTATGCGAAACAGGAGTCTCGAGTCTCCGATCAGCAATTGGAGGCGGTGTTTCGTTGGTTGGAGACTAACCCGCCGGATGCTATTCGTCCGCCTCGCATGAGTCGTCGTAATAGTTCCGATGCTATTGTCTACCGTGACCGTGGAAGCCGGAGTAAAAAGATTGCCGAGGATAAAAAGGATGTTTCGGCGGTTTGCTCTACCGCGTATCTCGACACGGATGATGGGACTCTAATCTGGCAATGGAAACAGGAGCCGGATGCTGATATCGCAGATTTGCTATCTCGCTTGTGTTGGGAGGTGCCTTATCTCGGGGAAGCGTGCTCGCCGGTTAACTTGACCACCACGAATGTTCCCGATGACGAGTTCCCCATAGACCCTGATAACTCGTGGTATAAAAGCGATGACGACTTATCGGCGGCGCGTATGGCAGCTACGGTTGAATTCGATGTGCCGGATGTAGGACACTTGCAGGAATTGCAACGAGGGTATGAGCAAGTGTATCCACGCAAGGTATCCGCCACAAAGGGGAGCGAAGAGGAGAAGACCGTACTCTCCAATACGTTGACTGATTGTGTGCGTAGTATTGGATACCAGCGTAAGCAGGGTTCGCTAGCTTCCAGTGAGATGTGTCCATGGCGGCATGGCTTTTTCATTCCCGCTGCTGTTGCCGCAACAAAAAGTGGTGCAACAGTTGACGATGAACATGATGTCGTATGGAATCCTGACGAATCCACATTCGTTGCTTGGTCCGTGGCATTGCATCGCCTCTTAGTGAGGCAATGGGGTTACGGTGCTTCACCTTTGTTGACCGGACGGTACGAAAAAGGAAGTACGGTGCCTCGGCCAGCCAATAATGTGGCCATACAGGTACTTACCGCGGGTATGCCAGTACGCGATGATGAATTGCGTGAATGCCTTCCTGGATTCCTAGTGATGGTTCCCCACGATATGCCGGTAGACGAGATAGATCATCTTGCTGATGTATGCGATACCTTGCGCAAGCAAAAATTGTTCTACGCCCGTCAATCGGAAACGCTGTGTTTAGGTGAGGCCATGGAAGTGGATCTAGATACATTCTGGCAGCCGGTCAAATCTGGATATCGCCGATTGTGGACTCCCTACCCATTGTGTATTAAGGAGACCCGCAAGTTCCGCTCGAGAACTGATTCGAATCGACTCTGGAATGTGCAGGACAGTATGGCATTAGCAATTGCGTATGTATGGCGTGAGTATTTCACGCAGAGACAAGATGATGCTGATACTGATGAAGCGGTCAAATCTCCGTCTGTTAGCATTCGAGAATCACGATACTGGTCAATGGCTGATTGTGTGAACAATCCGGAGTCTGGTGTGCACATTTACGATGCACATGACGAAACACGAACTCCGATGACGGATTACGTGCACAAGACTCAACCCGGTAATTTGCTGATGGGCATGACGGCATTGCTGTCCTTTGACAAGCAGCAGTGGCCCATTGAACAATCCGCAATAGCGATTGGTCAGAGTCGTCATCTCGGTGGAGGTTTCCTTGTGCCTGTGGATGTCTACACACAACTGATTGATAAAAACGGGAAGCCAGTGTGGTTGCGATGAATGATAGCAATAAGAATGGCATCAATGAAGCGCTGGAACTAATCGACCAAGCGTTTGTTCAGTTTGTGCGCGAGATTTACGGTGGTCGCACGCCGTATGCATGGCAGCGGAGATTGGTACATGAATTGGCATCAACAAACCGTTGGCCGGAACGTTTGGCCGCTCCGACCGGTGCAGGCAAAACAATGGTCATTGACGTTCATGTATTCCTTAATGCACTGGCTGGTCTGGCAACATCTGATAGTATCTTGGCTGATTCGTCGCTCGGAAAGGCCGCTGCAGTGTGCGGCCTACGACATCTTCCAAGGCGACTAGTGATAACCGTAAATCGCCGTGCACTGGTTGATGATCAGTATGACTCAGCATGCGCTTTGACTAACACTATTAATGCGCACGGTAATCCACCTAGTGACAGTGCATCGTCGTTGTTGCGTGATGTGTATCAAGGATTGCTTGCCCGCGCGGGAGAGAGCGACATGGATACTGTGGTGCCATGCCGCGTGGTCAGATTGCGTGGTGGTGAGCCCGTGGACTTCACCATGCGTGACTGGCGATATCACCCCACTGAATGCCAGGTGATTTGTGCAACACCTGACATGTTTGCCAGTCGATTGCTGTTCCGCGGGTATGGCACTAGTACGCTGGCGCGCTCCATCGAAGCGGGATTGTTTGGTTACGATACGGTGCTAATCGCTGATGAAGCGCACCTTAACCGGCAAATGGTATACACGGAGCAGTCAGTGAACCGCTTGGAACATCTTTCTTCGGATGGTTTAGCGCAGTCGGTGCCGCCACTGCAAGTCGTCTCTACAACGGCGACGCAAGCTGACAATGCTGGAAGCGATGAAGAACTATGCATCGGCGTTTGTGAGGAAGATCTTACCGGTGATCCAGAATTGACTCGCCGTCTAACATCGCCCAAACCCGTGGAGGTCGTGTCCATTCCTGCAAGCAGAGAAAAGGATTTCGCAAAGCTGGTTGCGGAAGCCTGTGTGGACGCATTCACCGATAAGAACGATGATGCGGTTGTGGGATGTATCGTCAATTCTGTTGCGATGGCGAGCGACGTGATGAAGCAGATGCGCGTAATCATGCGGGATCGAGGTTTTGAAAAGGGGGCCTTTGAAAGAAAGGTTCGTGGTTTAGTCGGCCCAATGCGCCGTTATGATAAGCGACAATTGTTGGACGGTACGGTACGGTCGTCCGATGTGAATGATTCGTCGTTAAAAGACGGTTTGCTTTTGCGCGCGATAAAAGGCGATACAGAAGCTGTACAAATGTCAGAGCTCCGGTGCGTTGTTGCCACGCAGACTTTGGAAGTGGGCATTGACGCAGATTTCTCGATGCTGATTACTGAGTTGCCGTCCTCTAGTGCATTGGTACAGCGAGCCGGGCGTGTGAATCGTCGTGGCCTGCGCGATGAAGGACCAATCGTCGTGTTCCGTCATGAAGATTCCAGCAAGACGAAGAGCATTTACTCGTCAGAAGAATTGGAGGCTGCATGGCAATGGCTGCAAGAGCTTCCAGCTGAATCGGGATTGTCGGCGTGGGGAAGCGTACTCCACCCGCCGATTCCGCCTAGGCTACCTAGAGCAGCATTGCAACGGCTGGAGCAATGGGATGTAGAGAATCTGTCTCATACAGATGAGGAATTGGGATCTTCCCTGTCGTGGCGATATCAGGCGGCATCTGATATCGCGCTATGGTTGCGTGATGATTTGCTCTCGGGGGATGAACTCAGTAACGGTTTGGTCGTCAGACAATTGCCGAAGAATGATTCCGATGCAATCGGGTTGCTGACGAAGGCTCAACCAGTGGCTGATGAGGTGTTTCCGATACAAGGTCGGGGGCAGATTGATGAAATCGGCAAACGATGGGTGAATAGCCAAGATCAGAGTAACTCTATAGCACCGTTCCGCGTATTCATCGTAAGAGCTGATGAACAACAGGATATGGCGGTCATACAGTGGCGTAATGAGGAATCGCTGAACGATTCCATTCATCCTGGCGACACTCTGGTTGTAGACGATACAGCAACGTTGTTCGATCGTGATTTGCATATCATTGCGCCAAAAACGGCTCAGTCAACGAATGATGTGTACAACCTGTGCCAAAGTCGTGGCGTCATACTCAGTCCGCAAGTTTTGGATTTGCAAGAGCAGAATCGTGTTCTGACTTCCGCGATAGAAGATTTACGTGAGAATTTGCAGAGGGATAGTGAATCGTCAGCAGGTGCTAATGAGGCCCAGCATAAGGCCAAGATGGATAATACCGACGATGCAGAACCGATGATGCTGGATTTGATTAAGGATGACCATGCACGCAATGTACTGGTCCGAATAATCAGTGAAACCAATAATCGGTTTGGGTGTACCCCGCAAGATCAGCAAACATTTTGGCAACAATACAATGCTGATAGCGTGCATGATGTCGTGCCGGTCGAATACGCCATATTCCCTGCTGTTACCCTTGACTACGGGGACAATCCATGGTTATTTGTCCAGTTGACTACGGACGCGATAGCAGATGGCGAAGCGTTGCAGGAGATACGTTCTCCTCGCCGTCACGGTAAGTCACTTGTGTATTTAAATACGTCAGACGGCCATCAGCAGTCTGTCGCGCAACGTGCCGAACGATTCATGAAAGTGTTGGATTTGCCGTTGTCACTCCAGCAAGATATTGCTGTAGCTTGTCGTCATCATGATGACGGCAAGAAGGATTTGCGTTTCCAAGAGCTATTGCATTATCGGCTCTCACGACCGGAATACTATCAACAGTCGAAGTATCTTGCTAAAAGCCGATATCGTTCAATTGCCCGGGAAGCTGTTGTACGCCGCGAGCTGAATCTGCAAGGATGGCGGCACGAGCAGCGTTCCGCAGCTGAATGTTGGGCCGAGAGGGATGCCTTACATGCCGTTGATGTCGAATTAGTGACACGGCTGGTGGGTACCTCGCATGGTCATGGTCGTTCATGCTTCCGTGACAATGCGGAACGATTGGTGCCTCCCGCCGAAATTGCAGCGGAGCAAGCAATGACTGCCGTGGACATCGAACGGATTCATGCAGCCGCCGAAGAGTTGTTTAATGGCGGCATGTGGGAGTGCATCGTGAATTGCACAAATCGTCGATACGGCTATTGGGGCGTCTCCTATTTGGAGGCGATTGTGCGTTCTGCTGACGTCACAATTTCTCAGGAAGGCAGGTGAACAATGGAATTGATAATCAACGGACGCTACGATGAAGCGTTTTCGCATCTGCTGTTGTTCGGATTGGCTTCGATATTGGAGGATGCTGACGATTCACGCATCTGCACCATCCGATGGATTGACCGTACTCATGCGGGTATTGATGTCAGTGACAATCTCTCTTGGGAGGATTGCGCAACTGTTATACGTGACCATGCCCATCGTTGGAGTATGTCATCGTGGCTCAATGCAAGTGATGTGTATTCGGTACCGGTGAAGTCCGGCAAATCGTCTAAAAATGCGGTTTCGGCAGCTAGAGCCACACTTAGTCCCCGGTTGGGCACTCCCTCTCCTGATGATCGGTGGCGGTTGCTGGAGTGCAATCGTGCTCGGGCAATTGATGATTTGCGGACGGATTTGGATCGTCGTTATATCGGTGCGCTTGGGGAACCCTCTTACTGGTCAGGTGACATGGCCGCGCAAGGGTATACGCCAGACCGTGGCGCTTCTCGGTGGGAGATGGTGACGCGCAACCGTGGGCAGGAGTTTATCTCCGGTCGTTTACTGCCGCTTGCAAAAGCGGTGGCGGAACGCAACGTGCAATCAATTGTTGAGGGACTGCGTGGTACCACGATTGCGGATGAGGCGGGCAAGAACAAGCAGGATAGTCGTACCCCGACTGGATTGCGGCACCCGTCGCTTACTGACAATGCTCAGGCGTGGTGTGCATTGTTTGGTGTGTCAGCATTTCCTGTGATGAAAGGGGTATCGACCCGACGTGGTGCCACAGCATCGCTCTTTCAATTGCCAAGATACGGTTCGTATGCGATATTGCCGGTTTGGTTACAGCCGTGGACGTTGCAAAAGTATCGTTCTGTTGTACGCAGTCAGGCATTGCTGATAGTTGGCATTGCGGCGGTGCTTGGTAACGACGATAAAGATGATGCGGTACGTGAGAAAGATGATGGAATGCTCAAGCGAATCGGTGCAAATAATGCCGCGATTAGTTTGAGCCGACAGTGGCTGAATGGCAAGGGCGTGGAATATGCCATGCTGTTTCCCCAGTACGTTTCTAGTAATTCTTCGGCACCGGAACGGTGGCTGAAAAAAGGAGAACTTGTACTGCTCGATAGTGAAAAGACCGATTATGAACGATGATCCAATTCCTATCAGTTTGGTTGCCAATTATATGTTCTGTCCACGTAGAGCATGGCTAGAAGCAGTCGGAGAACGAGTTGATTCAGCTCAGATGTCACAAGGCACCTATGACCATCGTAAAGTTGATTGTATTGCTGGAGCGGATGATTCGGATGATTATCGGGCAGTCAATGTGCGACATGAGGTATGGGGAGTAGCAGGCCGGCTGGATGCTGCAAAGATGACTGATGAAGGGGTGATAATTCGGGAGTATAAAGCAACACCTGTGAAACGCGCGATGATTGTCACTGATGCAATGCGCACGCAGCTTGCTTTGCAGGCAGCTTGTTTGGAAGATATGGGCTTTCGAGTTGCCGGTGCAGAGATTTTCTTTACAACCCACCACCGCAACGTCGAAGTGGAACTTGGCAGCGAAGATTACGAACGCGCCCATACTGCTGTGAAGGAAACTCGTGCATTAATTAATTCGGATTCCGCTCCGGAGCCATTAGAAGATGATGCGCGATGTATGAGATGCTCTCATGTTGGGGTTTGCTTACCAGAAGAACGTAAATTGACGTCCGTGCGCCATCGGGTGATGGTGACTTCACCAGATAATCAGGTTACACATTTGGCAACGCCGGGAGCGAAAGCATTTAGCAGAGCAGGCCGAATGGTGGTGCTAAAGAACGGTGAGGAAATCGCTTCGATTCCATTGGACACGATTCAAGGTCTGCAGGTGCATGGCAACACAGACCTTTCCAGTGGATTAATGAGGGAATTGATGTGGCGGGATATCCCTGTGCTGTGGTGCAGCGGCACGGGGCGGTTGTATGGGTGGACGATGCCGTCCTATGGGCCCAATGGGTCAGCTCGTGTTCAACAGCACGTGGCTTCCCATGAGGGGCGTCTTGGCTTGGCCCGAGAATTTATTGTCGCTAAAGTGCACAACCAATCGGTATTATTGCGACGATCCGACCGGTCAAATCCGGTTCTTGAGCAGTTGTTACTAATTGAGAAAACAGTGCGCAATACTAATCGTTGGCAAGATGTACTTGGATTAGAGGGAAAAGCAGCCGCTCTGTATTTCTCGCAGTTCGGCATGCTCATTAAGCAAGATAAGCGTGAAGACTGGCCGTGGACTGCAAGAATGAAGAGACCCGCTCCTGATGCATTGAATTCGTTATTGGACTACACGTATTCGTTGTTGCTTTCTGATTGCATACGAGCGTTGATATCCTGCGGGCTAGATCCTCATGCCGGATTCTTACATAGCAGTAAAAGGAATAAGCCGGCGCTTGCACTTGATTTGATGGAGGAGTTCCGGGCTCCCGTGGCCGATTCTGTAGTGCAGACCGTGGTGAACAATGGTGAGGTTTCGCCAGACGGTTTTATCTATTCCTTGGGCTCTTCGGTACGTATGTCAGATATGACGAGGAAAGCGTTGATTGGTGCATATGAACGACGCATGCAGACTGAACTCACACATCCTATTTTTGGGTACAAAGCTTCATGGCGCAGAATCGTTGAAATTCAAGCGCGCATGATTCTGGGCTACCTGGACGGGACACAGCAAACGTATAGAGGTATTCGCATACGATAGGTGGGCTGCGGCAAAAGAATGAATGAACGTAGCGTGAGGAACCAATAATATGAGTGATGAGCAGCGTAGTTATCTAATTGCTTATGACGTTAAGGATGACAGGCGACGCTCGCATGTTGCCAAGTTGCTGCAGAGCTATGGAGAGCGTATGCAATACAGTGTGTTTCTGCTACGAATACGTCCCGCGAAGCTTATTGCAGTGCAAACAGTACTTGAAACTGAAATAGACTTATTGTCTGATTCCGTTGTGGTGTGTGATTTAGGACCAAGTAATCGCGTCAATCAAGCACTTAATTTCATTGGTGTGCGAGGCTACAAAGATATTGTCATTCCTACGATAATTTGACCGATGGGTGAAAAGCCATACGGCTTATTTAAGGAATGTGATTTATTTTTTCGCGATATGCGATAGATGTTTGATAACTAAATAGTGGTACTAAGATAAGGGGGGCGGATGTTTTTTTGGACGGTCAGGCGGACAGTCCAAGGTGTTTGCGGTGTTGCATGGGGCTTATCCAGTCCAGTGACTTCTTGATTCTAGTCTCATTGTAGTGGGTCAGGTAGGTGTATTGCTTCAATGTTTGTTGGGTGGGTTCGGCAGTGTTTTTCCGCCCCTTACGCATACGAAATCAACGGCTCGACGACGAACTGACATCCACGAAAACAGCAATAGCGCCTATTGTTTTTTGCGAGATCTGAATCGCTCCTGAATGAGCTACTAGGCATTCGCAATGAGAATATAGCGGTTCTGTGGATCTGAGAATCGAGATTGCCATGTTAGAGGACGTAGCTGTCCTCCACCTCTCGCAGTTTTGTCGGGAAAACCTCCAGTGATACCATAAATTCGAGCCTGCCTTGCATACGTCAAAACGTATGCACTTCATTGAGGACTGTACAGCCGGTCCAGCGTAGACTCCGCAGCCAGCGCTTGCATACGTCAAAACGTATGCACTTCATTGAGGAGGCTACGCGGACGGCTACACCGTCACCAACCAGCTCTTGCATACGTCAAAACGTATGCACTTCATTGAGGAAAGGCTCTATAAGCACGTATAAAGGCGTATAACTATCTTGCATACGTCAAAACGTATGCACTTCATTGAGGAAGATGGAGGTGAAAACAGATGACGATCGACAAGAGGCTTGCATACGTCAAAACGTATGCACTTCATTGAGGAGATAACATGCAGTTGACCGCGCAAGAATACGACGGCTTGCATACGTCAAAACGTATGCACTTCATTGAGGATAGCGAAAGCGACAGGAACGACAAGCGCCATTGTCCTTGCATACGTCAAAACGTATGCACTTCATTGAGGATTTATTCTTGGTCCTATCTTATTTGATGTTGGTGCGCTTGCATACGTCAAAACGTATGCACTTCATTGAGGAGCGTTGATTTGTCCCTTCACGACACCATATGCGGCCCTTGCATACGTCAAAACGTATGCACTTCATTGAGGACTCAAGAATGGGTAAGGACCCGATGCCGGCCTTTCTTGCATACGTCAAAACGTATGCACTTCATTGAGGACAGCAGGTGACCGCCGACCTCAACGCCATGAAGGCCCTTGCATACGTCAAAACGTATGCACTTCATTGAGGACCGACCGCGCCATAGATGAAGCGACGTGGGCGCAGACCTTGCATACGTCAAAACGTATGCACTTCATTGAGGAACCACGCGGCCCTCCAACATGCACCACTTCGGCCCACTTGCATACGTCAAAACGTATGCACTTCATTGAGGATTCGCCAACAAGGCCGCGAAGGACACCGAACCGGAACTTGCATACGTCAAAACGTATGCACTTCATTGAGGAGCAGACGATTTTGGCGTTTTTGGGTAGGTTACGATTGCTTGCATACGTCAAAACGTATGCACTTCATTGAGGATTGGTTTTGTACAGGCGGGGAGTGAACGTCTTATCGCTTGCATACGTCAAAACGTATGCACTTCATTGAGGATGGCGGACGCCGACCCGCAACCCACCTGGATCGCCCTTGCATACGTCAAAACGTATGCACTTCATTGAGGATTCGACTTTCGGTAAAGCAATGGCGCAGGTCATGAAACTTGCATACGTCAAAACGTATGCACTTCATTGAGGAGTCATGACATGCCCCGGATACTACAAGCTCGAAAGCCTTGCATACGTCAAAACGTATGCACTTCATTGAGGACTGAATGTCGTCAACAATGGGTACACGGTCACCGGCTTGCATACGTCAAAACGTATGCACTTCATTGAGGATTCGGCGGTTTGAAGAACGCCGCGAGCGGGCTTATCTTGCATACGTCAAAACGTATGCACTTCATTGAGGATACGTGGGCGACGTTGTAACCTGCCGCTAACCCAAACTTGCATACGTCAAAACGTATGCACTTCATTGAGGATCCGGCACGGGCGTGGTCAACACGTGGAGTCCAATCCTTGCATACGTCAAAACGTATGCACTTCATTGAGGAGGCGATGCAATCGCAGTTCGGATGCCTCTCGAAGGGCTTGCATACGTCAAAACGTATGCACTTCATTGAGGAGTGGTGGCCATGCCTTGGATGAACCGCAGGGCCTGCTTGCATACGTCAAAACGTATGCACTTCATTGAGGACAGTGGACGACCACGCGGGCCGCCAAATCGCCCTTACCTTGCATACGTCAAAACGTATGCACTTCATTGAGGAGCTCAGCTGGAGACACTGCCGGTACCCGACACGGTCCTTGCATACGTCAAAACGTATGCACTTCATTGAGGACACGTCAAGGACATCATCCAGGACACCAAGTGGTTCTTGCATACGTCAAAACGTATGCACTTCATTGAGGACAGCACGGCGAGCTCATCGGCCGCATCACCAGCGCCGACTTGCATACGTCAAAACGTATGCACTTCATTGAGGAGGTTTGTGGATTGCCCAGTACGCCAACATGTCGCCGACTTGCATACGTCAAAACGTATGCACTTCATTGAGGGGGCGAGGCCATGCGCCAGTACAGCGGTACCGGCGTGCTTGCATACGTCAAAACGTATGCACTTCATTGAGGGCGCTAAGGATATTGCAGACATGGTGGATCGCGTTGACGCTTGCATACGTCAAAACGTATGCACTTCATTGAGGGGCATTGAGCGCCGCGAACGTGTCGTGGCTGCCGGCTCTTGCATACGTCAAAACGTATGCACTTCATTGAGGGTACCGAGTTACAGAGATTAGGGCCACGGCCTGCAAGCTTGCATACGTCAAAACGTATGCACTTCATTGAGGGCGGGCGCGATAGGCGACAACACATTTGCCGTTAGCGGCTTGCATACGTCAAAACGTATGCACTTCATTGAGGGGAGGACGGCACGGCGTTGTTCCTGCGCTGCTCGGCCTTGCATACGTCAAAACGTATGCACTTCATTGAGGGACGGGCCCAGTGTTGGCGAGCATGGGTTTGGCGGATGGTCTTGCATACGTCAAAACGTATGCACTTCATTGAGGGACGCAAGCGGCAGTGTCGTTAACGCCGTAAGGCGTGCTTGCATACGTCAAAACGTATGCACTTCATTGAGGGACGCGTTACGTCGAGGTGCCGGACTCCAAGACCGAGCTTGCATACGTCAAAACGTATGCACTTCATTGAGGGATGTCCACCATCACAGTGAAGTTCGTCATCTGGGCGCTTGCATACGTCAAAACGTATGCACTTCATTGAGGGGACAAGGTGCTGCTGGTGAAAAACGGCCGCCTCATCCTTGCATACGTCAAAACGTATGCACTTCATTGAGGGGAGCCGCATCTCTATATCCGTATCAAACCGCTCCCGGCTTGCATACGTCAAAACGTATGCACTTCATTGAGGGGTGGTAGTTGCGTACCGGTGGCGCAGACTATGCGGTGCTTGCATACGTCAAAACGTATGCACTTCATTGAGGATTGGCACCGTGAGGCCATTACGGCAAGAGAGGCGCGCTTGCATACGTCAAAACGTATGCACTTCATTGAGGACTCGCCCAGACCGGCAAGGACGCCGGCGACCACTTCTTGCATACGTCAAAACGTATGCACTTCATTGAGGGAGTGTGAGGCATGAAAGAAAACTCTTACACTCTGGCCTTGCATATGATGTGACCTGGTTTTTTGTTCCGCATCTCCTATCGAGTGAGAGGAAATGCGGAACAAAAACCAGGTCACATCAATATCGATACACTTCCGTGTGAAGCTCGTCATAGTGGATTGCACGAAAAAACAGATAGGGGGCTTTCCGCCATCAACAGCGGAAAGCCCCCTATTCTTACGGTCTACCTGCAATCACTCCGCAGCAATCGCGGCCTTGAGCTCCTCGACCTTGTCGGTCTTTTCCCACGGGAACTCAACGTCTGTGCGGCCGAAGTGGCCGTACGCGGCGGTCTTCAAGTAGATCGGGCGCTTCAGGTCGAGCTCGTCGATGATGGCGGCGGGGCGCAGGTCGAAGACCTTGCGTACGGCGGCGGCGATCTGGCCGCGCGTCACGCCTTGCTCGGTGCCGAAGGTCTCCACGTTGACGGATACCGGGTCGGCAACACCAATAGCGTAGGCGATTTGGATTTCGACCTTGTGGGCCAGGCCGGCAGCCACGATGTTCTTGGCAACCCAACGGGTGGCGTACGCGGCGGAACGATCGACCTTGGACGGGTCCTTGCCGGAGAACGCGCCACCGCCGTGGTGGGCAGCGCCACCGTAGGTGTCGACGATGATCTTGCGGCCGGTCAGACCGGCGTCGGCCGCCGGGCCGCCCAGGATGAACGAACCAGTCGGGTTGACCAGCTGACGGTAGTTGTCATGCGGCACCTTGGAACCCAGCACCTCATCAAGCACCGGGTCAATCACGTGCTTCTTCAGCTCAACAGCAAGCCAATCCTGCGTAACCTCAGGATCGTGCTGAGTGGAGATCAGCACGGTGTCCAGACGAACGGGCTTATCGTCATCGTCATACTCAATGGTCACCTGGGTCTTGCCGTCCGGGCGCAGGTGCGGCACTTCGCCGGACTTACGAACCTCGGTCAGACGGAAGGCGAGGCGATGTGCCAAGTAGATCGGAAGCGGCATCAGCGTCGGGGTCTCGTCGGTGGCGTAGCCAAACATCACGCCCTGATCGCCGGCACCCTGTGCTTCGTAACGCTCTTCGCGGCTGGCGGCGGTCTCCTGATCGCCGGTCAGACGGGCAACGCCCTGATTGATTTCGGCGCTCTGCTCGGTGATGGCCACGACCACACCGCAGGAATCGGCGTCAAGGCCGACCTCGGAGGAGGTGTAGCCGATGTTGCGCAGGGTTTCGCGGACCATGGACTGCACGTCGCAATACCCCTTGGATGTGACTTCGCCGAAGACCAGGAACACGCCGGTGGCGGCGGAGGTCTCCACGGCCACATGGCTGGACGGATCCTGGGCCAGCAAATCATCAAGAATGGCATCGGAGATTTGATCGCAGACCTTGTCAGGGTGGCCTTCGGTCACGGATTCGGCGGAAATAAGCCGATGTTCTTTTGTCATATCATCCCTTTCTTCAGGACTTATCGCCCCGCGGGATGCGAGGCACAATGATACGGTGTCAATTTTTACTTGTCACTGTGGAAGCGGGCATAAATAAAGGCTCGTGCCAACCAGCGCGGTGGCGCGAGCCTTACGTCTTATTCGCTTCTGATGTTGAGTTATAGCCGATTGCGATAACTCAGGCAAGCGTGTCGCTCAAAATCAGTTGTGAGAGAACTCTCACACCATCATTCGGCGACGAACTGTCCAAACAATCCAAACGAATTGTCGGAATCGATCAGTTGCCCTCGTTGGCGTCGTCCTCGCCCAAGGTCTCCTCAAGCAGGCCCTCGTCGATTTCGCGGAAGGCGATGGACAGGGGCTTCTCATTGTTCTGGTATTCGACCAGCGGGCCGATGTTCTGCAGCAGGCCCTCGTTGAGCTGCGTGAAGTAGGAGTTGATCTGGCGTGCGCGCTTGGCGGCGAAAATGGCCAGCGCGTACTTGGAATCGGCGTGCTTCATCAGGTCGTCGATCGGCGGGTTCGCAAGACCGTCGGGTGTCGGGTCAGTACCAAAAGCCATTGTTCTTATCTCCAGACATTGGAAAATCTATCTCAACCGAAGCAAGTGTAGCCGTTTGGGGGGACTTCTGCCGGACCTCCGCCAGACTTCCAGTGGAGGAATGTATTCCAAAAATATGTGTGAGAAACGTTACGCTTTTGCAAATTCCATTATTCGACTCTTGACAAGTGGCGTGTCCCTCACAAGGGCTTGAATAGAACCATGACTGAAATGCGATCTGCAAAAATTATGTCAGGGCGCGTCTTTGCAGGCGCCCGAGCCCTCTACCGTGCTGCGGGCGTCAACGGAGACGACATGGGCAAGAAGCCCATCATCGCCATCGCCAACTCGTTCGATGAGTTCCTGCCCGGCCACGTCCACCTCAACAAGGTCGGCCGCATCGTTTCCGAGGCTATCAAGGAAGCCGGCGGCATCCCGCGCGAGTTCAACACGATGGCCGTGGACGACGGCATCGCCATGGGTCACACCGGCATGCTCTACTCCCTGCCCTCCCGCGACATCATCGCCGACACCGTCGAATACCAGTGCAACGCGCACTGTGCCGACGCACTCATCTGCATCCCGAACTGCGACAAGGTCGTGCCGGGCATGCTGATGGCCGCCCTGCGCCTCAACATCCCGACCGTGTTCGTCTCCGGTGGCCCGATGGAGGCCGGCACCACGGTGCTCGCCGACGGCACCGTCAAGAGCACCGACCTTATCGACGTGATGTACGCCACCGCCGACGACAGCGTCTCCGATGAGGAACTGCTCAACTATGAGAAGACCGTCTGCCCGACCTGCGGCTCCTGCGCCGGCATGTTCACCGCCAACTCGATGAACTGCCTGACCGAGGCCATCGGCCTGGCCCTGCCCGGCAACGGCACCATCCTCGCCTCCCACTCCTACCGCAAGGACCTGTTCGAGCGTGCCGCCAAGCAGGTCGTCAAGATCGCCCACCAGTACTACGACGATTCCGACGATTCCGTGCTGCCGCGCTCCATCGCCACCAAGGAAGCCTTCGAGAACGCCATGACCATGGATGTGGCCATGGGCGGTTCCACCAACACCGTGCTGCACATCCTCGCCATGGCCCAGTCCGCCGACGTGGACTTCACCCTGGACGACATCGAGCGTATTTCCCACACCGTGCCGTGCATCTGCAAGGCCTCGCCGTCCGGCAAGTGGGAGATTTCCGACGTGCACCGCGCCGGCGGCATCACCGGCATCCTCGGCGAGCTCGACCGCGCCGGCAAGCTGCACACCAACGTGCACTCCATCGACTATCCGACGCTGGAAGCCAAGCTGGCCGATTGGGACATCATGCGCCCGACCTGCACCGAGGAAGCCCAGCAGATGTACAAGGCCGCTCCTGGCCACATCATCTCCCCGGAGCCGTGGACCCACACCACCCTGTTCGATTCGCTCGACCGTGACCGCGCCAACGGCGCCATCCACGACATCAACCACCCGGAGATTCACGAAGGCGGCCTCGCCGTGCTGCGCGGCAACCTGGCCCCCGACGGCTGCGTGGTCAAGACCGCCGGTGTTCCGCCGGAGATCTGGAAGTTCCGTGGACCGGCTCTGGTGGTCGACTCCCAGGAGCAGGCCATCGAGGTCATTCTGAACGACACCCTGAAGCCCGGCATGGCGCTTGTGATTCGTTACGAAGGCCCGAAGGGTGGCCCGGGCATGCAGGAAATGCTGTACCCGACCTCCTTCGTCAAGGGCAAGGGCATCGGCAAGCAGGTCGCCATGCTCACCGACGGTCGCTACTCCGGCGGTTCCTCCGGTCTGGCCATCGGCCACATGGCGCCTGAGGCTGCCAATAAGGGACCGGTGGCGCTCATCAAGAACGGCGACATCATCGATATCGATATCGAAGCCCGTTCCGTGAACGTCGAACTGACTGACGAGCAGCTGGACGAGCGTCGTCGCGAGCTTGAGGCTGGCGACGGCTACGTGGCTCACCGCAACCGCCACGTCTCCCAGGCGCTGAAGGCGTACGCCGCCTTCGCCCGCTCGGCCGACAAGGGTGCGACGCGTGACCCGGAGCTGATCAACAAGCTCTCCGGTCTCGACTGATCGCCGATTGCATAGCTGAAAAGCCCGGTATCTTCCTCGCGAAGATGCCGGGCTTTTTGCTGTGCTTCCGGGCGGGAGCGATATTGCTTGTTATCGCACGCAGGCGGCGGGGGAGAGGCGCGCGCCTCGGGCCCAGTCGGCGGCGCGCATGGCCTTCTTGCCCTGCGCCTTGACTTGGGTGAGTTCCAGCGGCGTGCTGCCGGTACCAACCCACACGTTCTTCTTGCCCACCTTCAGCTCGCCGGGCTGAAGCTCGGCCGGAGTGTTGGGATTGGACTGGTCGGCCGGTTGCGCGGCGAGAATATGCAGGGTGAGGGGTTTGGCGGCCGGCTCGTCATTATCGGCGATTGGCCCCTCCGCAAACAGTTCGGTCCATGCCCCAGGATGTGGCGTGCAGGCGCGAACCTGACGGTCGATGGCCTCGGCCTCGTCCGTCCAGCTGATACGAGCATCTTCCACCGTGATTTTGTGCGCGTATTCCAGGCCTTCGGCCGGTTGCGCGGTGAATGTGGCAGTGCCTTCACCCACGGCGGCCAAGGCATCCACATACATGGGTGCGCCTTCCTCGGCCAGACGGTCGAGGAGTTCGCCGGAGGTCTCACGGCCGGTCAGCTCGATGGTCAGGGAAGCGACGATCGGGCCATCGTCCAAACCCTCGCCGACCTTGAACACGTCGGCGCCGGTGGTCGGGTCGCCCGCCCAAATCGCACGCTGGGCGGGAGCGGCGCCACGCCACTTCGGCAAGTTGGAGAAATGCAGGTTGTACCAGCCCATGGGCACTGCGTCGAGTACGTTCTTAGGCAGGATATTGCCATAGGCGATGACCGCGGCGATATCCGCATGCAGGTTGTTCAGCGCTTCCATGAATTCGGGGGAGCGGGGTTTGAGATCGATGACGGGCAACCCGAGCTCCAGAGCCGTCGCCTTGACCGGGCTGGGCGTGAGCTTGCGGCCGCGGCCGGTAGGCGCGTCGGGGCGGGTGATGACGCCGACCACATCAAAACGCGGATCGGCGGCAAAGGCCTTGAGCGAGGGCACCGCTACATCGGGGGTGCCGGCGAACACGAGTTTGAGCATGGTCCTCCTTAAAACGTCGATGCTCACTGCACGGCCGGAATGTTCACGCCATTGGCGATGAGCAGTTCACGCAGCTTGACCGGATCCTGGAAACGCACGCCACGGATGCCGGCCGCATTCGAACCGACGATGTTCATGGCCTTGTCGTCGATGAACAACGCGCCATCGGCCTTGATACCGAACTGATTGAGCGCGGCCTCGTAGATTTCCTTGTGCGGCTTGCGCAGCTTGACGAAACCGGAGACGAGCTTGCCATCAAGCTGCTGCAGAATATCGCACTGTTCCTCGGCCACGTGGAAAAGGCTGGATTCCCAGTTGCTCAGGCCCCACACGCCAATACCGGCGGCCTTCAGGTCATTGACCAGCACGCGTGCGCCCGGCACGATGCCGGTCAGGGAGTCGCGGAAGTTCTTGATGTAGTAGTCGAGGATGTCCGCCCACTTATCGCCCCTGTCACGGCGCATGATGGCGATGGCCTCGTCGGTGCTGGTGCCGCCGTCCATCAGGTCGTTGACATCGTAGAAGCCGGAGATGTCGTTGTCGAGGAATTCGTCGATGGTCTTCTGGCTGTAGCGGGGGATGAGCACGGCCGCTGGATCCCAGTAAATCAGCACGTTGCCGAAATCGAAGATCACGTCGGTGATCGGCTTTCCGGCGTTCGCGGCGGCTTCGCCGTCCGCGACCAGCACGTCGTAATCCATATCCGGCTCTCCGGCCCAACCCTTCATGGTGTCCTCCTTATAGCGATGTTCGTTCTGTAATCATCGTTTCACGTGTTGGAGACGATTAGATCAGATCTTTGGGATCTACTCGGAAGCGAAGCTCGCCGGGCTCGCGGGACGCTACATGACGAGCGGTTTCCCGGTGCAGTCGGGCCGCCAGTTCGGCTCGCCGACTCTGTGGCACACGGATTACTGCCTTCACCCGGTCGGCCGTGGCTTCGAGCTCCCTGGCATCAACCGTGTCCGGTTGCGCGATCGGCACCGGTCCCAACATGCCGGGCAGCTCGCCGCAGGCCGTCCAATCGCCGCCCAGGGCGCCGATACGCTGCATCAGCGTCATCACCGCATCACGGCGGCCCCACACGCAGGCGGCGGCCACGGCCGGCGGCATACCGGTCTCCACACGCTCCTCGAGATCCTTGGCTGCAAGAATCCTCGAATCCCAGAGCATCAGCGATTGGGCGATGGCCGGGTCGGTCTCGCCGAGAATCAACGCTTGGCCGCCACGGGAACGCGGCGCGCACAACGACATCGCACGCATCCACGCGGTCAACGTATCCAACCGAGCATCCACGCCCAACGCATACAAGCTGGTCCAAGCGTCGAGCACGGCCACGGCACGATACTCATGGCCAGCCGATCCCTGCTCGGCACTGACCGGACGCACGCGCGGTTCGAAACCGGGAGTGG
>SKEF01001410.1_pt1 | contig 21162 bp, 18 predicted proteins | sample 4826691 | NCBI WGS metagenome assembly SKEF01 (sample SAMN11008816, study PRJNA524170) | human gut metagenome | biome: Human fecal sample; material: Feces; isolation source: fecal sample from pouch patient p23, p27 | host: Homo sapiens | place: Israel: Tel-Aviv | collected 2016-08-24
CTTCTATCTTGTAATAAGATATCGGATTAACGGAGAAAGAGGGATTTGAACCCTCGCGCCGCTATTAACGACCTACTCCCTTTCCAGGGGAGCCCCTTCGGCCAGCTTGGGTATTTCTCCAAATTGACTTCTCAAAAATTCATTTTTAAATTCGATTTAAAAATTTACTTTCAATTTCTTTAAAATTTACTTTCAAATCAGTCCGTTGATTACTATACAATATCTCGTCACATTTGTCTAGTCCTTTTTTTAATTTTTTTGTAACTTTTTGTATGCACTCCGCTGAACAATGAATGTGCCTCCTGATAAGTTCTTTCTTAAGAAAGCAAAAAATGTCTGACATGCAAAGAATCTCTCACCCTCACATACCAGACATTTATTATTATCTTTATACTTTACTTTTTAGTTTACAGCTCTTATTGACCAAAGTTTTGCATAGTCATCATGCATACAAGTCCAGACTCTGCGTCAAAGTCAATCTCGCAGCTCTTATAGTAACTGTCATCTGAATACCAGCTATACATAGACCGACTGTCTCCGTCATATGTGTCATCTGCTTCTCCATAAGCTCCAGTTACTGCATCTTTTGAAGCGCCCATCTGAAGCCCGCCTGGGAATATTACAGTAAGCCCGCCATTCTCCAGATCATAGTCATCCACAGAAACGCCACCGATCAGGCAATCTTTTACTTCCATTGCTGTATCCGTATTGTTGATCGCATATGCCATAATCTCATTATCATTGGCATCCATGAAATAAACCAACTCATATTCGTTAGCATTCACCATATAATTTTCCGCTGTATATTCTGTATCCATACTCAGACCTGCTGCCTCAACATCGGCTTTTGTGCACGGAAATGTCAGGACTTTATCATTAATCTGTACTGTATAACTGTCCCAGCTTGTGCCCAGTCCACTGCTGGCTGCTGCCGGTTCTGTACTCTTTGCTGCTTTATCCGACTTATCGCTGTCATCCGCTTTTTTAGAATCATTCTTATCTTCGATTACATTTTCCACAACATTAGATACCGGATCGTCGTCGAAATCGCTGCTTCCAATTCCAATCACAATTGCAAATATAATATAAAAGATAGATACTACAAGCGCAGCTACTGTTCCGATAATCGTAAACATCTTCGCTTTCTTTGCTGCATTCTGCGCTCCGGCATAATCTCCACTTCTCTGTAGAGAATTGATTTTACAGGCATATACAATTGCCACAATGCCCAGTGGCAGACAGCACAGCAATGTTGAAATGATAGCGAATATTAAATAGGTTGTTCCATTGATCGGCTTCTGCGGCTGACCATAAGTCCCATTATTAGCATTATAATCTGCAGACGTGTTCTGTCCTGTACTTCCATACTGGTATGGGTTCTCGTTATCCTGTCCTGCGCTTCCATACTGGTATGGGTTCTCGTTATCCTGTCCTGTACTTCCATACTGGTACGGGCTCTCGTTATTCTGTTCCGCACTTCCATACTGATATGGATTCTCATTCTGTGTTCCACTTCCATTATCTGTTCCTGGCACGCCATATTCATAAGGATTCTGGTTTTCCTGCTGCTTCGCTTCTGCTGATTGTTCTGACTGTTCCTGCTTCTCCTCCGGCTCTACCGGTGCGCCACATGACGGACAGAACTTTGATACTTCTGGCAAATCATTTCCGCAAAATTTACACTTCATACTCATTCCTCCTTTTATCTGACCCTTGTCGGGGATAGTAACACAAATGGATATGCATTTACATTTCTCAAAACTCCGTATATCAGTATAACTGCCAATATTGTCCATAATATCCACATCGGTATCCGGCGGCTTATGCTTTCTCTACCTGTAAATAGCCACTGGCACGCGCATAATGCCAGGTATGCGCCTATCCACGGCAACAAAAGTACAAGCAACGGGTTATAGCGAAATGCCTGATAAATCTGACCGTGCAAAATGCAATAGCACGCGCGGCCTGCTCCACACCCCGGACAATAATAACCAGTCAGAGCGTAAATAATACATATCAACCATTTTGTATCTTTAGGACTATGATAATATAAAAATCGGCTTTCAGCAAGCATTATTGATAATATAGCTGCTGATAAAATCAGGCGGAACTGCCACTTGATTCTTCCGTCTTTTTCACAAATGTAATGTTTTATTTTTTGTGTCATTTTTTCCGTCCCCCGTTATACAAAAAGGAGTTCCGCATCTGCGAAACTCCTGAAACGGAGAGGGTGGGATTCGAACCCACGCGCCCTTGCGGACAAACGGTTTTCAAGACCGCCTCGTTATGACCACTTCGATACCTCTCCATCTATGCAATTGATATCGCTCTGTCAGCGACGATAGTTATCATATCATATACCCATTGCACTGTCAAGAACAATTTTTGATATTTTTTCTTTTTTGTGAACCTTTTTATGAACCAGCATAAACTATTTATGATATTTTTCTTTGCGTTTCGCAAGAAATACTTTTGCGATTTCCAGATCTTCCGGTGTTGTGATCTTGATATTTTCGTAAGAGCCTTCATATAATTTAACCGGTACTTTCATCATCTGTTCCACTACCATAGCGTCGTCAGTGATATTATCCGGCACCTCTTCCATCAGCTTTGCATAAGCATTTTCTATGAGATCTGCCTTAAAAATCTGTGGAGTCTGTACCGCCCAGATTAATTTTCTTGGCGGTGTATTCACTGCAAACTGATCTTCATCCACCAGTTTGACCGTATCTTTGCTCGGCATTCCGGCTACACAGGCACCGAATTTTTCTACATTTTCATATCCACGCGTAAGAATCTGCTCGTCCACAAACATTCTGGCGCCATCATGAATGAATACGTATTCCGGCTGTTCTTTGAGAGCATGAAGTCCGCGTAGTCCTGCCCATACAGAATCATAGCGTTCTTTTCCACCTGGGATGATCGAGCGTACTTTTGTAAGCTGATACTTTTCTACGATCTCGTCACGGACCCAGTTTTCCTGCCCTTCACCTACTACAAGTACAATATCATCGATGATCGCGGATTTTTGAAATGCATTCAAAGTATAAAAAATGATTGGTTTTCCGGATAATTCAATATACTGTTTTTGTATAGCGCTTCCCATACGTTTCCCCTGACCGGCAGATAATACGATTGCCGTACATTTCTTCTTATCCATATATTTCCCTCATTTTCCTCGTTTATATTGACGTTCTTATTCTTAATTTCTGTATCTGCTTTTACGTATTGCCTTAAAGTTCTTCTACCGTTCGCCCAGTTTCAGATTCGGCACTGCATTGAGATCCCATCCGCTTCTTGTGCCGTTGATATACTCATAGTAAGCTGCCACGCCGATCATTGCTGCATTGTCGGTACAGAAAATCGGAGACGGATAATAGAATTCTACCCCTCTCTTTTCGCACGCCTCTTTCATAGCTGCGCGAAGTGCGCTGTTGGATGCAACACCACCGGCAATCGCCAGCTTGTCCACATGAAATTCTTCCACTGCATGCATCGCATTTGCCACAAGAACATCTGTCACGGCTTTCTGGAACGATGCCGCAATATCTGCCTGGTTGTATTCAATTCCTTTCATCTGACAGCCGTTGATATAGTTCAGAACTGCGGATTTCAGACCACTGAAGCTAAAGTCATATGGTGCATCTTCAACGTGTGCGCGTGGAAATGCAATGGCTTCTGGGTTTCCTTCTTTGGATACTTTATCAATCTTTGGTCCGCCCGGATATCCAAGTCCGATCGCGCGTGCGACTTTATCAAATGCTTCTCCTGCCGCATCGTCTCTTGTGCGTCCGATAATGTCAAATTTGCCATAATCTTTGACTCGCACAAGATGTGTGTGTCCTCCTGAAACGACCAGTGAGAAAAATGGCGGTTCCAGATCTTTGTGCTCAATGAAATTTGCTGCAATGTGTCCTTCAATATGATGCACTCCGACTAATGGTTTCTTTGCTGCATATGCGATGGCTTTTGCCTCTGCTACACCGACCAGAAGTGCGCCTACAAGCCCCGGTCCGTAAGTAACTCCGATGGCAGTAATATCGTCTAATGTAACATTTGCCTCATCAAGAGCCGCCTGTACGACCTGATTTATCTTCTCTATATGCTTTCTTGATGCAATCTCCGGCACAACACCTCCGTAGAGAGTATGCAGTGCGATTTGGGAAGAGATTACATTTGAAAGAACTTCTCTTCCGTTCTTTACGACTGCTGCTGCCGTCTCATCACAGGAGCTTTCAATTGCAAGAATCAATACATCTTCCTTCATATTCTATCCCTTCAATCTTCTGAATTCATTTTCATTAATCTGAAAATGTCAGTTCTACCGTTCGTTTATCTTTTGCTGCTATGGAATTCGGGAAGATTTTCTTCACCTCGTCCATATATTCTTCCGGGTGCGTCAGCGACGGACTATAATGCGTCAGCCACATTTCTGCGACTTCTGCTTCTTTTGCAAGCTGCGCTGCCTCGTAAAATGTCATATGCTTGTATTCTTTTGCTTTTTTCAGCTTATCCTTCTCACCGTACATTCCTTCACAGATAAATAGATCGGAACCTTTCGCGTTGTTGCGGATAGAGTCCGTCGGTCTCGTATCTGTGCAGTATGTCAGTTTAATTCCTTTTCGCGCAGGTCCAAGAACCATGTCCGGTGTGTATAAATTATCTCCGTCCTGGACATTTTCACCTTTTTGCAGACTGCCCCAGAACTTCTGCGGAATTGCCGCTTCATTTGCACGATCCACGTCGAACTTCCCGGCGCGGTCGATTTCCATCGTGTAGCCATAGCAAGTAACGTTATGATTTACGCGAAATGCTTTCAGGCGATAGCCATTCATCTCAAATGTCTGCTCCGGCTGTGTGATTTCGATGTATTTTATCTGAAATGGCAGTTCCGGCGCAATAACGCGAAGTGAGTTGACTACCCGCTCCAGTCCTTTCGGTCCAATCAGAGTCAACGGTTCCGTGCGGTCTGCATTTCCCATAGTCAGGAGCAGGCCCGGGAGCCCGCTGATGTGGTCGCCGTGGTAATGTGTGAAGCAAATCACATCGATGGGTTTGAAACTCCAGCCTTTTTCTTTTATTGCAATCTGCGTACCTTCTCCGCAGTCAATTAGAAGACTGCTGCCGTTATATCTCACCAGAAGCGAGGTGAGCCAGCGGTACGGGAGGGGCATCATGCCGCCCGTTCCCAACAAACATACGTCTAACATATTTTTTTACCTCTTATCCAGAGCCGTCAGGCAAATGTCCTGCCGGTCCGCTTGTTTTTGATTTTCTTCAGCGTCCGGATATTCGTGCAGACTCTGAATCAGATTTTTATTTTAAATTCTCTTATAATTTCATCGTAGCACTGCTCGCAGAGGTCAAATTCATCCAGCCGGTTGTCTTTTTCCGAGAAATAGCCCCAGCGCTTGGATACTTCCAGTACGTCTTCGCGGGGAACCCCTTGGATTACCGGAATACTTCTGCCACAGCGGTTGCAGATAATCTTATCGATTTCTTTTGTTTCTTTTACAGTTGTATGATACTGGCGCATACAATTCCTCCTTGAAGTCTGGTGTGCCTGTGTGGAAAATGTGTGGTATCTGCCACCCGGGCACCGAATTGATTCATTACGCCTATATTATATCTGGTCAGATGCACATTTCCCAGTGGGAAGTGTTGGAGCATCTGCCAGTTCATTTCCAACTTCATTTTTCATGCAGCCGCGCCTGTCTTTTGGACAGGCTTCATGCTCGGTCGCTGCCTGGCTTTTGGACAGGCTTCAGGCTCGGTCGCTGCCTGAAGTTTCGACTTCACAACTCATAAGTATAGCATCTTCCGGCGGGTTTGCATAGAAATTCTTTCGCACACCGTCTTCGGCAAATCCTGCTGCCTTGTAAAAATGTATTGCTGTTTCATTGGAAATACGAACATCCAGCAGCCATCTTGTAATATTCTGCTCGTAACTAAATGCACGCATTTTTTCAAGAAGTCTTACAGCCACCCCCTGCCGGCGATGTTGCGGCGATGTCGCAATTCTGGCGATTTCTCCCTCATCTAACACATAATAAAAAATCACATAGCCAAGGAGTTGTGGCTTGCCTGCATGCTCCGGCGCCGTTGAAGCGCAGGAAGCCGCAGTCTCGCTTGCATGCTCCGGCGCCGTTGAAGCGCAGGAAGCCGCAGTCTCGCTTGCATGCTCCGGCGCCGTTGAAGCGCAGGAGCATGGCGGCGCTTGTCTGCTTATAATAGCCCAAATCCGTGCCTGAGGATTTTCAAGCGTATTCCTGATACTTTTTTCACTCCATGGATCCGGAAAGATATCGGATTCCAGCGCTGCAATCTCAGAAATATATTGCTGTTGGTCTTTTTTAATTTCTATTATTTCCATGTCTTCTGTCTTTTGACTTTTCTGTCTTTTGGTTTTTCTATATTGCTTCTAGGCTCCATCTTATTATAGCTTCTTAAATATCCTGGATCAGCTCGTCTATTGCTTCTTCACTTGTTGCCCAACTTGTGCAGAAGCGCACTGCCGCATAGTCTTCATCTATCTGTTCCCAAAAACTAAACTGATATTTCTGTGCTAATTTTTCGCGGTCTTTCTTTGACAAGATCGGATACTGCTGGTTCGTGTAAGAATCAAAATACATTTTATATCCTTTTTCAAGAAATGCATTTTTTAACTTCATAGCTAATTTGTCTGCGTGAGCTGCAATTTTGAAATATAAATCGTCTGTAAATAATGTATCAAACTGGATTCCCAGAAGGCGGCCTTTGGCCAGCATTGCTCCACTCTGCTTCATGCAGTAACGAAAATCTTTCTTAAGAGCGGATTTTGTGATTACGACTGCCTCGCCGAAAAGTGCTCCTACCTTCGTTCCCCCAATATAAAATACATCTGTATTTGCTGCAATATCTGCCAGTGTCATGTCTGATTTTTCAGACATTAATCCATATCCCATTCTTGCTCCGTCCATGAATAATGGCAGACCAAGTTCTTTACAGGTTGCGTAAAGTTCCTGTAATTCAGACTTGCTGTAAATTGTTCCATTTTCCGTCGGATGGGAAATGTAGACCATGCCCGGCTGTACGATGTGCTCATGATCTGCGTCATTCCAGTGTGCATCGTAATATGCGCGCACCTGTGATGCTGTAATTTTTCCGTCTTTGCTTGGAAGTGCCAGGACTTTGTGTCCAGTTGCTTCGACCGCGCCTGTTTCATGCACGTTGATATGACCGGTCACTGCTGAAATTACGCCTTGATACGGACGGAGGATCGAGCGGATCACTACATAGTTCGTCTGGGTCCCTCCTACCAGGAAATGTACATCTGCCTCTGGTGCATCACAGGCTTTTTTGATCTTTTCTCTTGCCTGCTTGCAATATTCATCTTCACTATATCCAACCGTCTGCTCCAGATTCGTCTCCACCAGACGTTCCAGAATCTGTGGGCATGCACCCTCTTCATAATCACACTGAAACTGAATCATTTCTTCGATACCTCTCATGTTGATTTTTCTATATTATAGCTGCACGGGTTTTCAACATATCTGCTTATGCTTACGCCCCGCGGGTTTTTGATACATTTTTACTGTATAGATTTCGCTTCGCGCTCCTTGCGTTCGCGTTCTGCCTGTGACAGGCGCAGATAATCCGGCTCGTGTTCCATGGCAGTCTCTGTCTTTCCGGCAGCATAGTAACGAAGTCCTAATGTTCCTACTGATGCTGCTCTTTGACGGTTCATGTTGGCCGGTGCAAACTGAATGTCTCTGCCTGCTTTTATTTCTTCTGCCAGAATCTCGTCTGTCAATCTCGCACGAAATACCGGCACACCATCTCCCAGGAAAATGATGCGTTTGTCATATTTTTTCAAATGGTCGCCTAATTCTTCGATGCTGATTGCCATCTGATCTTCCAGGACAACCAATTCATTTCCACAAAACTCGTAAATTCCGGTGTAGACCTGTCCGCGGCGCGCATCCATGATTGGGCACACGATGGCGTCTGTTCCGCACAGATTGTACGCCAGTCCTTCCAGTGTCGGGATGTGGATCAACGGCTTGTTCATGGCAAGTCCCAGACCTTTCGCTGTGGCGGAGCCGATGCGAAGCCCGGTAAATGAACCCGGTCCGCCGGCAACTGCGATGGCGTCGATCGTTTTCAGGTCAAGCTCGATCATGTCGGATACTGTGTCCAGCATCGGGAGCAACGTCTGTGAGTGCGTCTTCTTATAGTTCACAGTATATTCCGCAATCACCTGTTCCTCTTCTTCTATCTTTTCAACAACAGCTACGCTGGCTACAAGGCCGGAGCTGTCCAGTGCTAAAATTCGCATATACTTATCCTCCGATAATCAAATCCTTTTTCCAAATTCTTTTCTATCTTAATCTCGGTGAAGTGTTCCGGCAATATTTCCTCAATCAGATTCGCCCACTCGATCAGGCTGACCCCTTCGCCGTAGACATAATCCTCATAACCGATCTCGTCCATCTCTTCCACATCACCGATCCGGTAAACATCAAAATGATAGAACGGCAGGCGCCCTTCATCATACACCTGCACAATTGTAAATGTCGGGCTGCTGACCGGCTCTGTAATGCCAAGTCCGGCGGCCAGTCCTTTTGTAAATACGGTCTTTCCTACGCCCAGATCACCGACAAGCGTGAACACTTGCCCCGGCTTCGCATGCTGCCCCAGTTCATATCCCAGGTCATAAGTATCTTGTTCTTTATTTGACTCTATGATTTTTTCCATCATCATGTCCTCCTTTTGCAAAGCAAAATTTTATACGAGGGCTACCAATGTTACCATCTACAATATTTCAGCAAACAGTAACGCTCTACCAAGATTTAAGTATAGCATATCTTTCATTTCCTTGCCATAGGTGTTGTGTAAGTGATATATTATAGACAATACCGATTCAAATTATATTTTCACAGGAGGATATCACTATGAAATTTACATTTTTTCACAATAACATCAACGTCCTGGATCTGGACAAATCTGTAGAGTTTTACAAAAAAGCTCTCGGACTTGAAGTTACAAAAGAATTCCATGCACCGGACGGAAGCTTCAAACTCGTCTATCTCGGAGACGGCACAACACCACATTCACTGGAGCTGACATGGCTTCGCGACATGGACCGCCCGTATGATCTCGGAGATAACGAATCTCATCTGGCATTCCATGTCGATGACATGGACGCTGCCCTGGCACTTCACAAAGAAATGGATTGCGTGTGTTTCGAAAACCCGGACATGGGAATTTATTTCATCAATGATCCTGACGGCTACTGGGTAGAAATCTGTCCACAGTAGACAATTAAGACAATTCAAAAAGGGACAGGTTAAATTTTAATTGGGGACGGGGTTTTTTTGAAAAAACCCCGTCCCCAATTAAAATTATGCATCATACACATACAATTCGTGTAGTGCTCTTGTTGCGCAGATGTATTGATATCCTTGGTACATTTTGTTGTTACGGTCGCCGCCTACAACAAATACCTGGTCGAATTCTAAGCCTTTTGCCAGATAGTAGGTGGTTACTGTCAGGCCTTTTTTGAATTGTGCGCTGTCGCGGTTGATGTAATGTGATTCTGCGCCTAGTTTGTGCATGATTTCTTGAATATGTTCTGCTTCTTTTTCTGTCATGGTGAGGATTGCTGCTGTTTCGTATTCTTCTTCTCTTAATTTCAATTTTCCGCTGATTTCTTTACATGTTTTTTCCAGTGTTTTTATGGCATGTCTTTCGACTGCTTTTCCGTGTCTTGCTACATACTGGATGTCTTTGGATCCGCCGACGGATTTGGCGTATTCTGCGATTTCGCTTGTGTTGCGGTAGCTTTTGTTCATGACGATACGTTTGACTTTTTTCCCAAATATTTTTGGTAAAAATGTGAGAACGTCTTGTTGTTTTCCGGCGATGGTCTGTGCCTTGTCGCCCAGTATTGTCATGTTGCATGAAAACATTTTCGCGAGAAGTACGTACTGTAAATAGGAGTAATCCTGCATCTCATCAATGACGAGATGGCGGATGTTCTTGCGCTGGCCGGCTGCCGTCAGGCTGTATTTTAGATAGAGAATCGGGTAAACATCTTCGTATTCCAGTACGCGGCGCTCTGGCGGCATGTCCGGAAGTGCCGGGAATCCGTAGTCTTCCAGGAACCAATTGTATATTTGACAAATGTCTCTGGTTACGTACATATTCATGAATTTTCTGCAAATGATTTCTTGTTCTTCGTCGTTTAGGCTGCGTCCGCGTAAGGTTTCGACTTCATCGATAAAATAATCCATGACCGCGCCCATTCTATCTAAAAGTGGTGTACCGGTATATTTTTCATAAAAAAATTCCATGATTTCGCTGGCACTTTTGCGAATGCCCTTGAATTCTACATCTTCAAAATCTACCAGCCGGTCTTCCAGCTCGATTAGGAAGCCTTCGATTGCCTGAACGTATTCCACGGACTGCTTCCATTCGTAACGTTTTTGATCTGCATCATCCATTCCTGCGATTTCACGCTCGATTTGATGATATTTGTCTTCACAGTCGGCGGCTATCATTTTGCTATTCCAACCAGTCCCGGCTGAACTACTTTTTGAATTTCTACTTGGATTTTTTCCTTGATTTCCGCCTTGATCTCTATTTTTATTTCTATATATCGCATTTTCCTGATTCACAGCATTTCTATATATCGCATTTTCCTGATTGCCAGCATTTCCATATATCACATTTCCCTGCGTTGCAGTATTTCTCCTGAGTTCATGATATGCAAACAGATCAAAACTCATTTCCTGTATATTTTCCTCGCCAAGTTCAGGAAGAATATGGGAAATGTAGTCGACAAACACGCCGCCTGGCGAGAGAATCAGGATATTTGATGAATTCAGATGCTCTCTGTCATGATACAAAAGATAGGCGATCCGATGTAGCGCAACGGACGTCTTACCACTGCCTGCCACTCCTTGAATAGCCAGAATCTTGTCCTTCGTGTTGCGGATAATTGCATTTTGTTCCTTCTGGATTGTACGCACAATGTTTTTCAGTTTCGTGTCGCTGTTGGCGCCAAGTTCCTGCTTTAAAATGTCATCGTCAATCTTCACATCACTCTCAAATTCATAAATCATCTTGCCGCCACGGATTTTGTACTGCCATTTGGACAGAATCTCTCCGTCCATGCGCCCACCCGGCGCTTCGTAGGACGCCTCGCCTTTGTCGTAGTCATAGAACAGACTGCTGACCGGGGCTCTCCAGTCGTAAATGAGCGGCAATGCGCCACGCTCTCTTGCAAAATTTCCGATTCCGATGTAAAAATCTTCCGGCTCGTCTTCTCCGTCATAGACGAATTCTACACTTCCGAAAAATGGTGCATCCAGCATACGTTTCAGACGCCGGCGCATTTTCCAGTTCTCCTGATTGGCATTCACCTGTATTTTCAGCGCCTGCTGGTTGTCGTAATCCTCATATCCATACTGGTCCATTTCCGTGTAATTGTCCCAGTAATATTCATTCATACTGTTAATGTCCTGGCGTACCGCCTGTATATTTTCATCAATCTCTCCCAGACGTTTTTCTATCAGACCAAGTACCTCCGGCAGAAATTCACTTCCTTTACTCACAATCAATCCTCCAATTTTAATCATTGTAACTGAATTATCATAGCATTATCGGCAAAATATATCCACTTTTCTCGCTTGGAAATCATGGAAAAATCATGGTATATTTTGCCGATGATTGTTTTTTCTGACACAATTTTTAAAAATCATTTCTAAAAATCGAGGGGCTGTAAAAAAAGAATAGTCCACCAAAAAGAAAGGACGCATGAAAAAACTCTCGTTTTTTTCACACGCCCCTCAATTGAATCAATGTTGGAAGAACATCTCCCATCCGTTATTTAATTTCTGCTGTTTCTACGATGAACTTGACGCTTCCGCTTGCGCCTTCTCTGATCCCGCCATAGTTGGTGTATGTCTTTTCTGCCTCTTTTACTGCCTTGAAATGATTCAGAACATTTGCAAGGTCATCTCCTGCAAGGTCTCCCAGTTTTTCAATTCCTTCTTCGTCGAATGTCTTCATTCCGGCTTCCAGAAGGCTGGCGCCCTGGGCGAGTGTTCCTGCGCCCGTGTTAAGCTGTGTACCAACGGAGCTTAACTGGCTTGTTCCGGTGCTGAGTGTAGCCGCCCCCTGGGCAAGCTGCCTGATGGCTGACTGGAGTTTGCCGCCGATTTCGGCCATATCCGGCATGTCAGAAAGGCTGTTAGATAAAGCCGTAAACTGAGTCACTAAATCCGCAAGAGCCTTCTGGGCTGTAGTCATATCCACCTGCATGGCCTTTACTTCTGCCAGCGCATTTACCGCCTGTTCTATCGCTGTCTTAGCGCCAGACGCATTCGTAAGGGAAATATTCATGCTGTCACATTCTTTTTCAGCTGAACTTGATGTACCACTGGCTGTATTTACTGCATTTTCCAATTCTTCTTGTTGTTTCGATGTCAGCGATTTATAACTTTCTGTTTCTTTTAAATGATCCATGACATCCTTCTTTGTAGATGCTTCCGTTTCGGAAATTGCTGTATTTACTGCATTTTTTGCTTTTTCTTTCGCCTGATTCGACGCTTCTGTCTCCAAATCTGTAACGTTGATTTTATCCAATTCGCTCTTGGCAGTGGTTACATTCTCACTGATTGTATTTACATACTCCGCCAGTGTTGTGACGCTTCCAAGCTCCTGCTGTAATATTCCAAGATCTTTCTGAATCTGTGTAACTGCCTGCGCAGTCGTATCATCATTGCCTGCTGCGCTTAAGCTGCCCATGAGTGTAGTTACTTGTTCATCCAGTTCACTCAAGCCTTCCGCCAGTGCCTGTGCTCCCGCATCCACCTGTGAAACGCCGCTTGTATACCGACTTAAATAATCCTGCAGTGTTCCGGCTCCGGTGCTCAATTGTCCCATGGCGTCCACCAGTTCATCGGAAGCATCGGTCATTTCTTTTACGCCATCAATCATGTCATTGACATCGTCAAGGTCACCGTCCTTCATATCGCTAAGCCCACATGTGGAAATTGCAGTCGCTGTGAAATCCAGTTCAAAGTTTTCCACATCCGCGGTTATTTCCACATAGTCTTTCAGGTCAATATCTTTTGTTGCCTCGTAATCTTTCAACTCCAAACTGTCTGCAAGTCCTGGAAATGCGGTTCCGATCACAATGCTCTGATCCTGGTCTGCCATGACTTTTCCACCGGAAACTTTCACATTTTTAAACTTATCCCCAGGAAGCATGAGCATGGACGCTGCAAGAAATGGAACTTTTACTCCTACGTCTTTACCATCGATATTCACCGTCCGGCTCTCATTATTCGTATAGTCAAACCGAATTTTCACCTTGCCGCTTTTTCCTGCCAGATCTTCCGGCTTGATTTCCTTGCCGTCCAGATAATAGGTTACTTTTGTAGTCACCGGAAGCTGCTGATTGGAAGTACCTTCATAGGAAATGTCTTCCCCTTTGTTCTCCCATGTGATAGTTCCGTCTGCATTTTGTGTATATTCTTCGTCTCCTTCCGTGTTTTTGATGTCTTTCAAATTGGAAAAATCGATGATCTCACCGTCACCATTCCGGCGCAGCCAGTCTTTGACCGTAATCTTCTTAACTGAACCGTCTGCATTTGCATCGACATAAACTGTTTCTGTCTTATCTTTCCATTCACCTGCATCCTCGTCACTGGATGTCTCTGCTGTCACGTCATTGGATGTCTTTACTGCCGCGTGTACGACACTTACATTGCCTGCCACTGCCGGGAGTGCTGACGGCGCTATCATAGACAAAGTCAGCGCACCTGCTAATAATATCATTACAACTGGTCGTTTCATAATCTCCTCCTTCTGATTCTCATCTTTCTAACATTCCTTATTCATTTTTCCAGCATACTGTTTCAAGATTTCTACAAATCTCTATTCTATATTTTTCAATGCTTCACCCATTGGATCACTATTCTACATTTTTCAATGCTTCATCCATTGGATCACTATTCTACATTTTTCAACGCTTCATCCATTGGAACTTTTCGGATCCTTCGATATTCAATTGCTGCCACAACGGCATATGCCGCCACGCCGATCACAAACATTTCCACGAAAATCTTCGGATCTATGTAAAATGTGATCCAGCCGGTAATGCTTGTCAGCATCATTTCCCGGAACAGAATCTGCATGATTTCCAGCTCCAATGGCAGGCTGATCAAGATGAACAGCACGACCACGATAGACGTGGACATAATGTACAGCCGGCTGATTTCGCCGTTTGTATATCCCAGGATTTTTGCCATGGAAATAGACTGCGCATTTTTCTCGATGATGATCTTGGACAGGAGATAAATCAATACGAGGAAAATGATCACGGAAAATCCGTCCATCAGATTCATCATACTTCCCATGGACACGTCGAGCTGTCTGGAAATCTTGGTCAGATCCTCAACATCAATGGTGGAACCGATATATTTTTCATCAATATCCGTAATTTCAGAATCAGAGAAATATCCGCTGAAGCTGTCTTTGTCCATATGAAATGTTTTGTTGAGTTCCTGTATTGGCATAAATATGGAGAGTGAACCTACGTAATCATATACACCTGCAACTTTAAACTTGTATTTTTTATTTTCATACTTTTCCTTTAAAGTAATTGTGTCACCTTTTTTCAGACTAAATTTTTCTGCATAGCCAGAGGAGAGGTATACCTCAGGGATATTCTCCACATTTTTCACATCTGTATCAGATGCGGAATCTGATGTTTTCCACTTAATGTTGATATATTTGCTATTGTTTTCCACACCGTAGAGGATAATTTCCTCACTCTTATATTTTCCAGGAAGGGTGCTCAGTGAATAGGCGCTGAATTTTTCTGCATCCGGATTTTCTGTCTCTACTGCCTGACTGAACATCATCATGGACACCATCTGCTCAAGCTTACTGTCTCCACCTGCCATGCTCGCCGGCATCTGCAGCATGTACTGATATTTGCTGAGCATGCCATTTTCCATTTCCACTTGATAATGGTCCAGCACAGATGGAAGCATCAGTCCGAACATCAACAACATATTTGCAAAAATAATTCCCACAAACAATACTGCGTAGTTACTCATATTCTGAAGGATCACACGTATCCGGAATCTGTGGAAAAAGCCAAGATGCTCACTCAACGGCAATGCATGTTTCTGGTTACGTCTGCTTAAGTCCCTTCTCAGGAACTTCAGTGGTGATAGTTTTAATTTGTACCACAGCAGCACAGAATTCACCACAAGCATAATGAGGATCGGCACTACCGTTGTCAGAAGAAATGCTTCCGCGTTCCAGATGGTCACGTAGGTCGGCAGGCTGTAGCTTCCATAGTAAAGTCCCGCGCAATAATCTTTTCCTACCGTATAGCCGATAATATTTCCAATAATCGCTCCGATAAATGTGACAAATACCGGGGCTGTCATGTAATGCCGGATCAGTTCACCTCTTGTATAGCCGGATGCCCGCAAAGTGCCGATTACATTTGCCTCTTTTCGGATCGTGTTGTTAGTAGTGATTGCAAAGACAAATGCCATGATCACGATAATGATATAAAGAAGCACAATCATCATCGAACGGTCACCGCCCATATCATCCCCAGTGAAGATGATTGCCTGGTTCGTGTATCTTGGGACAAATTCTTCCAGTGTCACTTCTTTTGCCACATCTTCCATCAGATCTTCCGAAATGTCTTTTTCTGCCTTTTCATTTTTTGGCTCAGTATTGTATTTCCATGCGTAGCTGTAATTCAACTGATCGGCCTTGTAGCTGTCGAACTCCTCTGGACACACTACCGACACGCCAAATTTTACCGAGTCAAACATGGAATCATTATTATTGGAAAACAAGGCGCTGTAATCTGAAAGCGCCACAAGACCGGTAATCTTCCATGTATGTCCGCCACTTTCAATCTCATCACCCACGCTCAGATCATTATTGTCTGCATACATACGGTCAATACCGATTTCTCCCGGTTTTTCAGGCATTGTCCCCTTCATCAGGCACACCTTATTGACCTCATCACGATTCTTGAAAATGCGCATTGTACTTCCATTTGTTAAAGCTTCCTCTACATAATAATTCTCGTACAATTTGATGCCCAGATCTTCGATATCCTGAATCTGAGCATTGTTCATTTTCTTTTCTGTCCGGAAATGTCCATTTTCAATGCTATATTTCTCAAAGCTTTCCTCGTACGCCTGGATCATACTTCCATCGGCCACCAGAAATCCTGATACCATTCCGATCGTCAGCGTCATCAAGATAAAAATGACCAGATATTTTCCAAATTCTACACGAAGCTCCCGGAACAGACGTTTATTTAACGGGCTTCTCATCACGCGTCCTCCTTACCAATCCAGCTCTCTCGCCGGAATCTTCTTCTCATTGCGGTAACTTTTTCTCACCGCACCGTCACGGAGACGAATCACGATGTCCGCCATGTCTTTGATTGCGTCATTGTGTGTGACCATAATGACCGTGTTACCGTACTTCTGGTTGACACGCTCGATCAGCTCCAGAATATCCTTGGACGTGTTATAATCCAAAGCTCCTGTCGGCTCATCGCAGAGCAAAATATCCGGATTTTTGACAATTGCCCTTCCGATTGCCGTTCTCTGCTGCTGCCCGCCCGACAACTGGTTCGGTAACTTTTTCCTGTGTTCATAAAGTCCCAGCGTCTGTAACAATTCATCAACATCCAGCGGTCTGTCACTTAGATAAGCCCCAACCTCAATATTTTCCCGGACAGTCAGATTCGGAATCAGATTGTACATCTGAAACACATAGCCCAGATGCTTTCTCCGATATGCCGTCAGTTTTTTCTCATTCATATCGGCCATGCGCTCACCTCCGATGGAAATGTATCCCGCATCCGCATCATCAATTCCACCGATAATATTTAACAGTGTAGACTTTCCCGAACCAGACGGTCCAAGTAATACACAAATGTCACCCTTCTCTATAGAAAAATCCACACCCTGCAGCACCTCCACACGGTTCGAATCACTGCCAAAACTCTTTTTCAGATTATTGATCTCAATAAACATATATTGTTTCCTCACTCCCTGTAGTTAGTTTTATGCAACTACATTTTACCACAGAATCAAAATGCAGAAATAGAAAGGCCTGAAAAAACGGTGCGCCTATTGAGAACTTTTATCAATAATTCAAAAATGCCTCGGCATTTTTGCTGCGAGGTGCGCGTCATGCAATTGCATGACATACTTCTACTGCGCACCTCTGCAAGTCTACACTCCGTTTCGGTCGGCGCAAAACCATTGTCCACCGGACAATGTGCGCCCTGCCGGAGGCTATATCAGCTGGGAAATTGTAGATGAAAATGATGCAATTTAAGGGAAATGAAAAAGGGACAGGTTGAAGTTTAATTGGGGACGGGGTTTTTTTGAAAAAACCCCGTCCCCAATTAAATTGTTTTAAATACTTACACATCTTTCATGGTGAGTTGTATTCTTTTTTTCTTTAAGTCTACGCTCATGACTTTGACGTCTACGATGTCTCCTACGCTGACGACTTCTAGTGGATGTTTGATGAATTTTTTGTTTGTCATCTGGGATATGTGTACAAGTCCGTCCTGGTGGACTCCGATGTCTACAAATGCTCCAAAGTCGATTACGTTCCGAACGGTTCCTTTTAAGATCATGCCTTCTTTTAAATCTTTCATTTCTAGGACGTCTGTGCGTAGGATTGGTTTTGGCATCTCGTCTCGTGGGTCGCGTCCCGGTTTTTCCAGTTCTTTTACGATGTCGCGCAGTGTGATTTCTCCGATTTCCAGTTCTTCTGCGAGTTTTTTGTAGTCTTTGATGGTGAGGGATAAGCCTGCCAGTTTACCGGCGCAGATATCTTCGGTGGTAAATCCTTGTTTTTTCAGGAGTTTTTCTGCTGCCTCGTAGCTTTCTGGATGTACGCTTGTTGTGTCCAGTGGATTTTTTCCATTTTGAATGCGTAAGAATCCGGCGCATTGTTCAAATGCTTTTGGTCCTAATTTTGCTACTTTTAGGAGTTGCTTTCTTGTCTCGAATCTTCCTTGTTCTTCCCGGTATGCCACAATATTTTTCGCTATGGCTGAGGTAATGCCGGATATGTAGGAAAGCAGTGGTGCGGAAGCTGTGTTCAGGTCTACGCCTACGCGGTTTACACAAGATTCTACGACTCCGGACAATGTATCATTTAACTTTTTCTGGTTCATGTCGTGCTGGTACTGACCGACTCCGATGGATTTCGGATCGATTTTTACTAGTTCTGCCAGTGGGTCCTGCAGTCTTCTTGCGATGGACGCTGCGCTTCTCTGTCCGACATCAAAGTTCGGGAATTCTTCGGTTGCAAGTTTACTTGCAGAATATACGGAAGCTCCCGCCTCATTTACGATGATGTACTGTACTTTCTGTGGAATTTCTTTCAGAAGATCTACAATGATCATCTCGGACTCGCGTGAAGCTGTTCCGTTTCCAACGGAAATGAGGCTGATATTATATTTTGCAATGAGTTTTTTTAACGTGTCTTTTGCAGCCTGGATTTTCTGTGGTGTCGTCGGTGCTGTAGGGTAAATGACGGTAGTGTCTACAACTTTTCCGGTTGGGTCTACGACAGCCAGTTTGCAGCCGGTACGGAATGCCGGATCCCAGCCAAGAACTGTGTGTCCCACGATTGGAGGCTGCATCAGAAGCTGTTCTAAATTCTTGCCAAATACTTCGATGGCTCCATCTTCTGCTTTTTCGGTCAATTCACCTCGGATTTCGCGCTCGATTGCCGGAGCAATGAGTCGCTTGTAGCTGTCTTCGATTGCTTCTTTGAGAATCTGTGTTGTACTCAGGTTTTCACCATGGATAATTTTCTTTTCCAGATACCGGAGAATGTCCTCCTGCGGTGCCTCGATTTTCACGGTCAGGAATTTTTCTTTCTCGCCACGGTTCAGTGCCAGCGTGCGATATCCAGCCAGACGGTTCACCGGCTCATCGAATTCATAATAATTCTCATAAACAGACTCTGCCTTCTCGTCTTTTGCACTGGAAATGATATGTCCTTTCTGCATCGTCTGCTTCCGGATCCAGCTTCTATAATCCGCCTCATCGGAAATATTCTCAGCGATAATATCTCTGGCACCTTCCAACGCTTCCTGTGCATTTGCCACGCCTTTTTCTTCATTTATATATTGCTTTGCAACTTCCTCTAAAGACTCTTTTGTCTTCTGCAGCATGATCAGTGTGGACAAAGGCTCCAGTCCTTTTTCTTTTGCGATGGTCGCGCGAGTCCGTCTCTTTGGCCGATACGGACGATACAGGTCTTCTACAACAACCTGAGTCTGTGCTTCCAGAATCTGCTTTTTCAGTTCTTCAGTAAGTTTTCCCTGTTCTTCGATGGACGCTAATACCTGTTCTTTCTTTTCTTCCAGATTGCGCAGGTAAACGAGTCTTTCATATAATTTACGGAGCTGTTCATCATCCAGCGTTCCGGTTGCTTCTTTTCGATATCTGGCAATAAATGGAATTGTGTTTCCCTCGTCGATCAGCTTCACCGCTGCCTCGACCTGCCAGAGTTTCACACCGAGTTCTTCTGTTATCTTCTGATTAATATCCATGTATAGTATCCTTTCTCCATTATCGTGATGCCTGTATCAAAAAGCAGCATCATATTGCATTATTATACTCGAACTACTTTTTATTTACAACATTTTCAAAAATCCTTGGCGCAATCCTTAACGCATCTTCCTATTCTGTATTCACGTTTTGCTGAAATATTGGCTGAAACATATTTTCACATTTTTTTAGAAAAGCTTTGTAGAAGCAGTTTATTTCAAGTCGAACGTCCGTGAGACTTGGCGCGTGATTCTGGTCAGCGAAGCTGACATATTCCTATCAGAATCACTGCGCATCCTCGCGGAGCGTTTATCTCAGTCGGAGATTGGACTCCCACTGAGACAAATTTGCTATTACTCACCACCTGAAGAGGTTGGAGTCTTCTCGACTGAGATAAAAAGTTCCTATAAAAACTGTATAAACAGAGTCTGCTCTGTTTTCTTGATAATTTTCTCCTTCTATGTTATACTACGCATAGAATTAAACCGAAGGGATTTTTAAGAAAATGAGTGAAATATTATCGAAGCAGCAACTGAAGTCAAAAGAGACGAAAGCTAAGATTTTCCGGGCTGCAAAACACATTTTGCAGAAGCACGGATATGAAGCGCTCTCTATCAAAAATATCTGTGAAGAAGCCGGCGTTTCTAACGGAAGTTTTTATCATCATTTTAAGACTAAAGATGATCTGCTTTCCTACTATATTGAAGAGCAGCCGAATATTAACCCAGATCTTCTTGATATACCAAAGAGTGCTGATGAAGTTAAATCTGCCATTGTATATGTCTACCTGAATTATGTGCATTATTGCCAGGAACTCGGCGTTGAATTTATGGCGAATTATTATACTCCGAAAAACCAGTCTCTGAACCCATTGATCCGTACCGAACGTCCGTACCCGATCGTGACTGTACACAATTATCTGCAGAAATGTATCGGTGCCGGAATCATTTCCCCGAATCAGGATATTGAGGATATCACGACAGATATTCGTATGATCGTTATTGGAAATGTTTTCGAATGGTGCCTGAAAGAGGGGAACGCAGATTTTGAGGGAAATATGAAACGTTCCCTGGAATCTTATATGAATGGAGTCTTCTAACAACTGATGTTGTACGAAAAATACAAATGTTTCAATATCGCAAGTAAGCCGATTTGTACGATCGTTAGGGATTGAATCTTTTTCTGATTTTAAAGAAGCCTTGGTATATCACGGGGAGCAAAAGCGACATACAGGTTTACAAAGAGAAATAATTGATTATAGAGTATATCAGAAAATGGTTACTGAGGAGATTACATATTTTTATCAGAATTTTGATGAAAGTCGAGTGGATAAACTTGTCTATGATTTTTACAAATATCCAAAAATAGCAATTTTTGGAATTTTAAATAGTGATAATGGAGCAAAAGAATTACAGTATAATTTAATTGGCTGGGGAAAAATTTGCATTTCTTACACTAACTTTCAAGACCAACTAGATTTTATTAAAAGCGCAGATAGTAATACTTTAATTGTAATTTTTAGCTTTTCTGGTAGCTATGT
>SKEF01001413.1_pt1 | contig 21153 bp, 21 predicted proteins | sample 4826691 | NCBI WGS metagenome assembly SKEF01 (sample SAMN11008816, study PRJNA524170) | human gut metagenome | biome: Human fecal sample; material: Feces; isolation source: fecal sample from pouch patient p23, p27 | host: Homo sapiens | place: Israel: Tel-Aviv | collected 2016-08-24
GTTCTTGGTGGGCGCGGGTGGATTACGCAAGCCGCGCATCTAAAAAAGCCCCGCAGGGGCTTTTTTCCCCGCCGGACTGTTCGGCGGGTCGATGCTGTTCGAATCCACCCGCTCGGTGAGATTGACTTTGTTATATAACAAAAACCTCAGCGTACTTGATACGTTGAGGTTTTTTGGTGGGCGCGGGTGGATTCGAACCACCGAAGCTGAAAGCAGCAGATTTACAGTCTGTCCCCATTGGCCACTCGGGAACACGCCCATATTCACTTTTTGTGTCCTTCGCCGGACGACTTGTTTATTCTATCATGCAGAAAGGCTTTTGTCAACTGTTTTTTACCTTTTTCTTCAAATGCGTTTTCCGTGCAGAGAAACGGCAGAGCAAAGGCGGGAAAAGCCCTGCAGCCATGCAGGCACGGCAAAGTCGGAGAAAAAGCCAGCCGGAAGAAATTGATAAGCAAATTGCAAGAAAAACTCGGGACAATATGTGAAAAGTGCAAGACTTTTTGTCTCTGCATTGAAAAACGCAGGAAGGCGTGATATATTTAAAACGCAACAAAGTGCAACAAAATGGATGGCGCTTTTGTCACTCTGTGGCAAATCAGGCGGGATCAGTAGAAAAAGAAAGGCATAGCGACAAACCATGACGATTCAGGAATGTTATAGACAGATGGGCGCAAATTATGAGGACGTGCTCAAGCGGCTTTACAACGAAGGCATGATCTGCAGATTTACGCTGATGTTTTTGAACGACGACAGCTATCCGAAACTGGAGCAGGCATTGAAGGAAGGAAATGTGAAGGAAGCATTCCGTGCGGCACACACGCTCAAGGGCGTGTGCCAGAACCTGGGCTTTACCAACCTGTATCAGCCCACCTACGATTTGACCGAGGTGCTGCGCACAGGCACACTGGAAGGTACCAAGGAGCTGTTTGACAGCGTGACCTGCCAGTACAAAATCACCATCAATGCGATCCGTGCGCTCCAGTAAGCTCCGCATTTGGCTCGATCTCCAAACGGCATCCTTCCTTATAAAAAGGCAGGATGCCGTTTTTTATTGCATTCTGCGCAGTTTTATGATATAATGCCGGACGAACTGAACAGAAAAACAGCAGGTGCCTTTTGCCGATGCACTGCACGGCGGAAAGGGTAAAAGGGAAGCGGGTGCAGATCCCGCACGATCTCGTCACTGTGATAAGGGAGTCCGCATCAGGGTGCTTTGCACCAGCCACTGGAGCTATTGCTCTGGGAAGGAGATGCCGGGCGGCGATCTTTCAGTCAGGAAACCTGCCTGCTGTTGGTACGGGGGTGCAAACCCCAGATCACGAGGAATTGGTTGTACCAAAAAGCCCTGAAACAACAGAGGTCTTTTTGTCATGCCATCCGCAGGACAGAAGGGCCTCTTCTTTCATCTTTCTTTCCTGTACCCTTTGTTTGGTTCAAACCGCAATTTATCCAGCAGGAAAGGACAAGACAATGAGAAAGATCGAAACCAAAAAGCTGGCCGCAGCTGTTACGGCTCTGGCTCTGTGCGCCGGCGTGCTCACCGGCTGCGGCGGTGCTGCTTCCAGCACTGCATCCAGCACCGCTGCGTCTGCCGCTTCCAGCGAAGCGAGCAGCGAGGAGGCTGACGAAATGGCAGCAAAGAACGTGGCAGACCTGATCGATGCCATCTATGTGCAGGAGCGCAATGAGGATACCGATGCCCAGTGCGAAGCCGCCAAGGCTGCATGGGATGCCCTGACCGACACCCAGAAGGAACTGGTGGAAGGTGAGAACGCCGACCCCGACTACTTTGGCCGTGACACCGGCGATGCCTCCAAGGACGATGCCCGCAATCAGGACGACATTGGCGACAACGAGCTGCTGGTGGTCTCCTTCGGCACCTCCTTCAACGACAGCCGCGTGAAGGACATCAAGGGTATCGAGGATGCTCTGCAGGCCGCATACCCGGATTGGTCTGTGCGCCGCGCATTCACCGCACAGATCATCATCAACCATGTGCAGGCCCGTGACGGCGAAAAGATCGACAACATGCAGCAGGCCATGGACCGCGCTGTGGAAAACGGCGTGAAGAATCTGGTCGTCCAGCCCACCCACCTGATGCACGGTGCTGAGTACGACGAGATGATGGAAATGATCGACACCTACCGCGACAAGTTTGAATCTGTCGCTGTGGCTGAGCCCCTGCTGGGCGAGGTCGGTTCCGATGCCACCATCATCAATCAGGATAAGGAAGACGTTGCCAAGGCTGTCACCGCTGCTGCCGTGAAGGAAGCCGGCTACGACAGTCTGGATGCCGCTGCTGCGGACAAGGTCGCCTTTGTCTTTATGGGCCACGGCACCTCTCACACCGCAAAGGTGAGCTACAGCCAGATGCAGACCACTATGCAGACTCTGGGCTACGACAATGTGTTCATTGGCACCGTTGAGGGCAAGCCGGAAGAGACTTCCTGCGAGAACGTCATCGAGGCTGTTAAGGCTGCGGGCTACACCAAGGTCATTCTGCGCCCGCTGATGGTGGTTGCCGGCGATCACGCCAACAACGATATGGCCGGTGAGGATGCCGACTCCTGGCTGAGCCAGTTCAAGACTTCCGGTGCTTTCGACAGCATCGACTGCCAGATCGCTGGTCTGGGCGGGATCGAGGATGTCCAGAAGCTGTATGTCGCCCACACCAAGGCGGCGATCGATTCTCTGAACGGTTGATCAAACGAACCCTCTCCGTTTCGCGGCCGCTTTGCGGCATCCGGTGGAGAGGGTTCTTTTTTACTCAGAATCATGCTATAATAAACCCGATTCCTGATTTTATTTTTATAATGTAGAGGTATTTCTATGAAACGCGCTTTGTCCGGTATCGTTACTGCTTCTCTGGTGCTGAGCCTTCTGGCAGGCTGCGGCGCTTCTTCCACGGCATCTTCTGCAGCTTCCAGTGCTGCCAGCTCGGAGGCTGTTTCTTCCGTGGCTTCTTCTGCCGCTGAGACCGCCGCTTTGACGGATGGTGTGTATACCGCCGAGTTTGACACCGACAGCAGCATGTTCCACGCCAACGAAGCCTGCGACGGCAAGGGCACCCTGACCGTGGAGAACGGCCAGATGACCTTCCATGTCAGCCTTGCTTCCACCCATATCGTCAACCTGTATCTGGGCAAGGCTTCCGATGCCGCCGACCACGAGGCCGACTGGCTGCAGCCCACCACAGATACCGTCACCTACTCCGACGGCACCACGGAGGAGGTGTACGGCTTTGACATCCCGGTCACTGCTGTGGATACGGACTTTGATCTGGCTATTCTGGGCACCAAGGGCAAGTGGTACGATCATGTCGTCAGCGTGCGCAATGCGGTCCAACAGGCTGGTACCGCAGCTCCCGCCGACGGTACCTACACCTGCGATGTGACGCTGGAAGGCGGCTCTGGCCGTGCTGCTGTGGACAGCCCCGCAGCCCTGACCGTGGCGGATGGCAAGATGACCGCTACCATCGTGTGGAGCAGCCCGAATTATGATTATATGATCGTGGACGGCGAGAAGTATCTGCCCACCAACACCGAGGGCAATTCCACCTTTGAAATTCCGGTATCGGCGCTGGATACCGCACTGGATGTCACCGCCGATACCGTTGCCATGAGCACCCCCCACGAGATCGAGTATACGCTGACCTTTGATTCTGCAAGTCTGAAGTGACTCCTCCAGTCACCTTCTTTGGCAAAAAGATAAACTTTACCGTACTGCCAAAGCCTCCCTCTATGAGGGAGGTGGCGCGGCGTAAGCCGTGACGGAAGGAGTTCCCTATGAAGATCACCCGAAAGCAATTTCTGAAACTGATCCCCGCTGCGGCGCTGACGCTGACCGGCTGCGGCAGCAAGGCTCAGCCTGCCAATACGGAAAGTCTTGTTTTCTCCCATCATTACCAGCTGGACTATGCACAGCAGTTCACAGCGGACTGCTATGAGGGCGGCTATACCATGCTGACCATCGCGGAGTCGGACGCACGGTTCCTTGTTGTGCCGGAAGATGCTGCGGAGGTGGACGGTCTGCCCGCTGATGTGACTGTGCTGCGCCAGCCGGTGGAGAATATTTATCTGGTCTCCACCTCGGTGATGGATCTGCTTTTGCATCTGGACGCACTGGACAGCGTGGCCTTTTCCGGCACCAAGGCCGAGGGCTGGTATCTGCCCGCGGTGAAGCAGGCCATGGAAGAGGGAAAAATCGCGTATGCAGGCAAGTACAGCGCCCCGGATTACGAGCAGATCCTGGCAGCGGGCTGCCGCCTTGCCATTGAGAATACCATGATCCTGCACACGCCGGAGGTAAAGGAGCAACTGGAACACTTTGGCATCCCGGTGCTGGTGGAGCGTTCCAGCTACGAGAGCGACCCGCTGGCCCGCATGGAGTGGATCAAGCTTTACGGCATCCTGCTGGGCAGGGAAGAACAGGCCGAGCAGGTGTTTTCCGCGCAGGAGACAGCCGTTCAGCCCATCCTCTCGCAGAAACCCACGGGAAAAAGCTGCGCCTTCTTCTCGCTGACCACCAACAACCTTGCCACTGTGCGCAAGGGCAGTGACTATGTGGCCCGCATGATCGAAATGGCGGGCGGCAGCTATGTCTTTGCGGACCTGACGGACAATGGTAACAGCCTTGCTACCATGAACCTGCCGCTTGAGGACTTCTATGCAGGTGCAAAGGATGCCGATGTGCTCATCTACAACAGCGCCATCGAGGGTATGATCGCATCGGTGAGCCAGCTGACCGAGCGTTTCCCACTGTTGAACGAGTTCAAAGCGGTGCAAAACGGTCAGGTGTGGTGCACCACCCAAAGCCTGTTCCAGCAGAGCATGGAGCTGGCAGACCTGATCGTGGATATGAACCGGGTGTTTACCAAGGGCACACCTGCCGCCAGTACCCTGAAATTCCTCACCCATGTGGATTAAAGAAGAAAAATTTTACAGAAAGGAAAGCCTATGACCCGTACCAGACGCCTTGCAGCCGCCTATATTGCCCTTGCGGCAGCCGTGGCTGTGCTTTTTGCGCTGAACCTGTTCTGGGGCAGCGTATCCCTTGCACCGGGTGCGGTGCTGACGGCGCTGCTGGGCAAGGGCGGCGATGCGCTTGCGGGGAACATCATCCTGCAGCTGCGCCTGCCCCGCGCGGTCATGGCGGCGCTGCTGGGGGCAGCCCTCAGCGCGGCAGGCTACCTTCTGCAGACCTTTTTTGCAAACCCCATCGCCGGGCCCTTTGTCATGGGCGTTTCCAGCGGCGCAAAGCTGGCGGTGGCCCTGACCATGGTGGTGTTTCTGGACCGCGGGATGCTGACCAGCTCGGCCACTATGATCGCGGCGGCCTTTGCGGGTGCCATGGCTGCCATGGCCTTTGTGCTGGCGGTGGCCCGGCGGGTGCAGCGCATGAGCATTCTGGTCATCTGCGGTGTGATGATCGGCTATATCTGCTCCGCCATCACCGATATCGTGGTGGCCTTTGCGCAGGATTCCAACATCGTCAATCTGCATAACTGGTCGCAGGGCAGCTTTTCCGGCGTGACATGGGCCAATGTGCAGGCTGCGGCACTGGTGGTGCTGCCTGCACTGGCGGCATCCTTTCTGCTTTCCAAGCCCATGGCCGCCTACCAGATGGGCGAAGCATATGCCCGCAGCGTGGGCGTGAATGTCAAGCCTTTCTCGGCAGCGCTGGTGCTGCTTTCCAGCCTGCTGGCGGCCTGTGTCACCGCCTTTGCGGGGCCGATCTCCTTTGTAGGCATCGCGGTGCCGCACCTTGTCAAGCAGCTGCTGGGCAGCGCAAAGCCGCTGTATGTGCTGCCGGGGTGCTGCTTGGGCGGTGCGGCTTTCTGCCTGTTCTGCGACCTGCTGGCCCGCAGTCTGTTCGCGCCCACGGAGCTGTCCATCAGCTCGGTCACGGCCGTGTTCGGCGCACCGGTGGTCATCTGGCTGCTGGTGCGGCGCAATTCAGAGCGGGAGGGCGCATGATGAACGAAAAAGCACTTTGCACTGCGCGGGAGCTTGCCATCGGCTACGGCAAGACACCGCTGCTCTCGGATATTTGCCTCGGGGTGCAGCCGGGGCAGATCCTGACCTTGATCGGGCCCAACGGCGCAGGCAAATCCACCTTACTGCGCACACTGGCGGGCCAGCTTGCCCCCATGGGCGGCACAGTGCTTCTGGCGGGGAAGGATCTTACTGCCTATACCGGTACCCAGCGGGCGCAGAAGCTGGCTCTAATGGCTCCCCACAGCCGCCGGATGGAACTGACCACCTGCTTTGATTTTGTTTCGGCGGGGCGCTATCCCTACACCGGACGGCTGGGCATTTTGTCTGCTGAGGACAGGCAGCAGGTGCACAGAGCTTTGGAGCTGGTGGGCGCGGTACACCTTGCAGACCGGGATTTTAACCGCATCAGCGACGGCCAGCGCCAGCGCATCCTGCTGGCCCGGGCACTGTGCCAGCAGCCGGAAGTGATTCTGCTGGACGAGCCGACCTCTTTTCTGGATATCAAGGGCAAGATCGAGCTGCTCACCATTTTAAAGGAGCTGGCCCATACCGGTCAGCTGGCGGTGATCCTGAGCCTGCACGAGCTGGAATTGGCAGAAAAAATAGCGGACACGGTGGTGTGCGTTTCGCCCGCAGGTGTTTCCGGTGTGCTGACCCCGGAACAGGCGTTTCAGCCGGAGAATATCCGCGCCCTGTACGGCCTGACCGAACAGCAGTACACGGCTCTGTTTGGCACACCGGAGCCGGAAGCCGAAAAGGCACCCGCCGGAAAGCCGCAGTTTGAGCATTACGTCCGCAGCGGGCAGAAGCTGCTGCGCTGCGGCTATACCACCGGCACCTGTGCCGCGCTGGGGGCTGCCGGGGCGGCGCGTCTGCTGCTGACCGGCCGCGAACCGGAAACGGTGGCTCTGCGCACGCCCAAGGGCATTGTGGTGGAGGTGGCACCCATTTACTGCCGCAGAACGGATGCCGGTGCCGCATGTGCCATCCGCAAGGACGGCGGCGACGATGTGGATGTGACCACGGGCCTGCCGGTGGTCGCGTCAGTGGTGCTGGAACCGGATGCCCCCGGCGTGCGCATCCTTGGCGGCGAGGGGGTGGGCCGGGTGACGAAGCCCGGCCTTGACCAGCCCGTAGGCGAAGCCGCCATCAACCATGTGCCCCGCCAGATGATCGCCGAAGCGCTGGAACGGGAAGCTGAAAATGCTGCCTACACCGGCGGCTTTGCGGTGACCATTTCCATCGAGGGCGGTGCCGAGACGGCAAAGCGTACCTTCAACCCGCACATCGGGGTGGAGGGCGGGCTTTCCATTCTGGGCACCAGCGGCATCGTGGAGCCCATGAGCCAGCAGGCGATCCTGGATACCATCCAGCTGGAAATGAATCAGGCCGCACTGCGCGCAAAAAATGCCCCCGGCCCCCGGCGGCTGGTGCTGGCCCCCGGCAACTACGGGCTGGATTATCTGGCCGACGCTCTGCCGCAGTTCGAGCGGTTCCCGGTGGTCAAAACTTCCAACTTCATCGGGGATACGCTGGATATGGCCGCCACGGCCAAATTTGAGGAAGTGCTTCTGGTAGGCCATGTGGGCAAGCTCTGCAAGCTGGCGGCAGGGGTCATGAACACCCACTCCCACACGGCGGATGGCCGCGCTGAAGTGTTTTGCGCCCATGCGGCGCTGTGCGGTGCCGCGCATGAGGTGTGCGCCGCCCTGATGGATGCCGCCACCACCGATGCCTGCCTTGACATTCTGGACGGCGCACAGCTGCGTGCACCGGTGCTGGAAAGCATCCTTGCCGCCATCCAGATGCATCTGGACCGACGGGCAGGCGGGGCGTTCCGGGTGGGCGCGGTGCTCTTTTCCAACCAGCACGGCCCGCTGGGCGAGACAAAAACGGCAAAGGAGCTGATGCAGGAATGGCAGAACTGAAAGGTACATTTTACGGTGTCAGCGTCGGCCCCGGCGACCCGGAGCTGATGACGCTGCAGGCTGTGCGGCTCATCCGGCAGTGCCCGGTGCTGGCCGCGCCGCAGACTGCTTCCGGCCAGATGCTGGCGCTGGACATCGCCCGCAGTGCGCTGGGAGAAGCGCTGGACGGCAAGACCATCGTCCCGCTGTACTTTGCCATGAGCCGTGACCCGGCTGCGCTGGCGGCTTCGCACGAAAAAGCCGCCGCCGCGGTGCGGCAGTATCTGGATGCCGGGCAGGACGTCGCCATGCTGAACATCGGTGATGTTTCCATCTATGCCACCTTTGGTTACCTGCAGGAGATCTTGCAGGCCGGGGGTTATGCCACCGCCATGGCGGCAGGCGTGCCCAGCTTTTGTGCGGCGGCGGCGCGGCTGAATGTGCCGCTGACCGGCGGCATGGATACGCCGCTTACCATTGCGCCCGGCGGCTGGACAGACCGCGTGCTTGAAATGCCCGGCACCAAGGTATTGATGAAAGCCGGCAGGCAATTGCCTGTCTTATTGGATACCCTGCAGCAGGCAGATAAGCTGAAAAAAAGCGCACTTGTGTGCAACTGCGGTCTGCCGGACGAGCGGGTCTACCCGGATCTTTCCCTTGAGCGGCCGCAGGAACAGGCCGGTTATTTTGCCACCGTTTTGGTAAAGGAGTAACGTTATGGTACATTTTGTTGGTGCAGGCCCCGGCGCACCGGACCTCATCACCCGGCGGGGCGCGGCCCTGCTTCAGAAAGCCGACTGCATCATCTATGCGGGCAGTCTGGTGAACCCGGCCCTGCTGGGCCTTGCAAAGACAGACTGCGCCATTTATAACAGCGCTGAAATGACGCTGGAGCAGGTGCTGGATGTGATGCGGCAGATGGAAGCTGCGGGTAAGATCACCGTGCGCCTGCACACCGGCGACCCCTGCCTTTACGGTGCCATCCGGGAGCAGATGGATGTGCTGGATGCCGAGGGCATTCCCTACGATGATACCCCCGGTGTTTCCAGCTTCTGCGGTGCAGCGGCGGCACTGAATGCCGAGTACACGCTGCCCACCGTCAGCCAGACCGTCATCATCACCCGCATGGAGGGCCGCACCCCGGTGCCGGAAAAAGAAAAGCTGGCAAGCCTTGCCGCCCACGGGGCAACGATGGTCATTTTCCTATCCATCGGCCTTGTGGACAAAGTACAGCAGGCGCTTCTGGCAGGCGGTGCCTATACGCCGGATACCCCGGCAGCGGTGGTGTATAAGGCCACATGGCCGGAGGAAAAAACGGTGCGCTGCACCGTAGGTACGCTGGCGGAAAGCGTTCATGCAGCGGGCATCACCAAAACGGCGCTCATCGTGGCAGGCGGCTTTCTGGGCCGGAACTATGAGCGCAGCAAGCTCTACGACCCGGCCTTTACCACCGAGTTCCGCAAGGGGACAGACCAGTGACCCGCGCCTATCTGGCCTTTACGGCAAAGGGCCTTGCACTGGCCCAAAAACTGGCGGCGGCATATCCCGGCAGTGTGACCCGCTGCGGCCATGAAGCCGGACAGGTGCACCTTGCCGATTGGACGGCCCGCCAGTTTGCCGGGAGCGATGCCCTTGTTTTTGTAGGTGCTGTGGGCATTGCGGTGCGGGCCATTGCGCCCCACTGCCAAAGCAAGGCACAGGACCCTGCCGTTGTGGTGCTGGACGAGTGCGGCCGCTTTGCCGTGCCCATCCTTTCAGGCCACCTGGGCGGTGCCAACGACCTTGCCCGGGCGCTTGCCGCTGTGTGCGGCGCGGTGCCGGTGATCACCACAGCCACCGACGCAAACGGTGTGTTTGCGGTGGACGAGTGGGCAAAGCACCAGAACTGCACCGTGCTGGAGCCGGAGCGCATCAAGCTTGTCAGCGGTGCACTGCTGGCGGGCAAAACGGTGCAGTTTGCATCCGACTGGCCCATTGCGGGTGCACCGCCTGATGGGATCGCGGCGGGAGATGCCCCGGACTTTGCCCTCACCCTCTGCCCGGCGGGGAATGCGCTGCATCTGGTGCCGCGCATCGGCGTGCTGGGCGTGGGCTGCAAACGCGGCACCAGCGCCGAAACGCTGGCCGAAGCCTTTGTAGCTTTCTGTGCCCAGAACCGCCTTGCGCCGCAATGCATCACGGCGGCGGCAAGCATCGACTTAAAACAAAACGAGGCTGGCCTGCTGACCTTCTGTAAGAGCCACAGCTGGCCGGTGCAGTTTTTCACAGCGGAACAGCTGCGTGCCGCCCCCGGCAGCTTTACGCCTTCGGCCTTTGTGCAGAGCGTTACCGGCGTGGACAATGTCTGTGAACGGTCGGCAGTGCTGGCCGCAGGCGGGACACTCGTTTTTCACAAATATGCCCATACCGGCGTGACCTTTGCGCTGGCCGTGCGGCCCTATGCCCCGGACTGGAGGTGGCAGAATGTTTGACCCGATGGAATTTGAGATCGACGAACCGGAAAAGGTAGTCTACGTGGTGGGCATTGGCCCCGGAGATGTTTACTACCTGACGCAGGAAGCCCAGAACGTTCTGGAACACGCAGATGCCATCTGCGGCTATAAACTTTATCTTGACCTGATCGAGCCGGAGTTCCCATGTGAGGAATATTATTCCACCGGCATGACGCAGGAGATCGACCGCTGCCGCTGGGCGCTGGAAAAGGCGAATACCGGCAGGCGCGTGGTGATGGTGTGCAGCGGCGACGCAGGTGTTTACGGCATGGCCAGCCCTGTGCTGGAACTGGCGCAGGATTACCCGGACGTTGCCGTAGAAGTGGTGCCCGGCCTTACGGCCGCCCTCAGCGGCGGGGCTGTGCTGGGCGCGCCGCTGGCCCACGATTTCTGCGTGATCTCCCTTTCCGACCGGCTTACCCCGTGGGAGGTCATCGAAAAGCGGCTGGCCTGCGCCGCGCAGGGAGATTTCTGCGCTGCACTCTATAATCCTTCCTCCAAGGGCAGGCCGGACTACCTGCAAAAGGCGGTGCGCATCCTGCGCGCAAACGGCAAGGCGGATGATACCGTCTGCGGCCTTGTGCGCAACATTGGCCGCGAGGGCCAGAGCGCCCGGGTGCTGACGCTGGCCGAGCTGGAAAACACGCCGGTGGATATGTTCACCACCGTGTATATCGGCAACAGCAATACCCGCGCCCTTTCGGGCCGGATGGTCACGCCGCGGGGGTACCGTAAGTGAAGGCGGTCGTGTTCAGCGGCACCACCGAGGGCCGTCGCTTTTCCAAAAAGCTGGCAGAGCTTGGCGTTGCGGTAACGGTGTGCGTGGCAACGCCGCTGGGTGCCGAGGAGCAGGGCGAAATGGCGGGCATCACGGTGCACGCCGGGCGGCTGCAGCCGGATGCCATGGCGGCATTGCTGGCGGGAGCTGATCTCTGCGTGGATGCCACCCACCCTTATGCAGTGGATGCCACCAGGAACATCCGCGCAGCAGCGGTGCAGGCGGGCGTGGAATACCGCCGCCTGCTGCGTGCGCAAAGCCCCTTGCCGCCCGGCTGTGCGGTGTTTGAAACAGCAGCGCAGGCTGCAGAATATCTGGCCGGGACAGAGGGCAATATCCTGCTTGCCACCGGTGCCAAGGAGCTGGCTGTGTTTGCCGGGCTGGAACCGGCGCGGCTTTACCCGCGCGTCCTGCCCACGCCGGATGGCATTGCCGCCTGTGAAGCGGCCAATGTCCCGCACCGGAACATCATTGCCATGCAGGGGCCGTTCAGTCTGGCGCTGAATAAGGCGTTGATAACACAGTTCCAGATCCGGTACCTCGTCACCAAGGACGGCGGCGCAGCGGGCGGCTTTGCCGAGAAGGTGCAGGCCGCTGCCGATACCGGCGCACAGCTGGTGGTGCTGCGCCGCCCGCCGGAAACTGGCGAGACGGAAACACAAATTTTAGCGTATTGCAAGGAGATTTTGCAATGGTCACACTGATCGGCATGGGCAGCGGAAAATGGGAAGCCCTTTCGGCGCAGGCGCAGCAGGCTGTGCGCAGCGCGGGCCTTGTGTTCGGTGCAAAGCGGCTGCTGGCGGGCCTGTCTGCAGACTGCACGGCCCGGCAGTTCGCGCTCTACCAGCCTGCCGACATTCTGGAAACACTGGCACAAAACCCCGGGCAGGATGCTGCCGTGCTTTACAGCGGCGATACCGGATTTTACTCCGGTGCGTCCGGTCTGCTCACGCCGCTGCGGGCGCTGGGCATCCCCGCGCGGGTGTATCCGGGCGTTTCCAGCATCCAGCTGCTTTCAGCGGCGCTGGGCCGTCCGTGGCAGGACTGGAAGCTGGTTTCGGCCCATGGCTGCGCCTGCGACCCGGTGGCCGAGTGTATGATGAACCGTTCGGTGTTCTTCCTCCCCGGCGGCACTGAAACGCCCGCCTCTCTGTGCCAGAAGCTGACCGATGCCGGTATGGGCGAAGCCCACGGCGTGGTGGGCGAAAACCTTGGCACCGAGGTGGAAGCCATCCGCTACGGCTCTGCTGCAGAGCTGGCGGGGCAGAGCTTTGCACCACTCAGCGTGCTTCTGGTGGAAAACTTTGATCTGCCGCAGCTGCGTGCGCCGGGCTTCCCGGACGAAAGCTTCATCCGGAGCGAGGTGCCTATGACCAAGCAGGAGGTGCGCGCTGCTGCGCTGGCAAAGCTGGCGGTAATGCCCACCGACACTCTGTGGGATGTGGGCGCAGGCACTGGCAGTGTGAGCGTGGAGCTGGCGCTGGCGGCACCCAAAGGCCGCGTTTACGCCGTGGAGTGTGAACCGGATGCCTGTGAACTGATCCGTAAAAACCGGGCAAAGTTCCATGCTTGCAACCTCATCCTCATCGAGGGCCGCGCACCGGATGTTCTGGCAGACCTGCCTGCGCCGGATGCCGTGTTCATCGGCGGCACCAAAGGCGGCATGGAAGCCGTGCTGGATGAAGTGCTCGGCAAGAATCCGAACGCACGCATCTGCATTTCGGCCATTGCACTGGAAACGCTGGGCGCTGCCATTGCCGCCCTCACGGTCCGGGGCCTGACCGCAGAGGTAACGCAGATCGCCGTCAGCCGCACAAAACCGGCGGGCCGACTGCACCTGCTCATGGCCAATAACCCCATCTTCCTCATTACGGGTACACGCAAATGATGCAATTCCTCATCGCCGCGCCTTCTTCCGGCAGCGGCAAGACCACGGTTGCCTGCGCAGTGCTGGCGGCGCTGAAAAAGCGCGGGGCCGACCCCTGTGCGTTCAAAAGCGGGCCGGACTACATCGACCCCATGTTCCACCGCTCAGCTCTGCAGGTGGACAGCCACAATCTGGATCTGTTTCTTTCCAACAGGGATATGGTGCGGGCCATTTTTGCCCGCTATGCCGCCGGGCATGGTGCCGCCGTGTGCGAGGGCGCTATGGGCTTTTATGATGGTCAGGGCCTGACCACCCGTGCCAGCGCTTGGGAACTGGCGGATACGCTGGACCTGCCGGTGCTGCTGGTGGTACAGCCCAAGGGTGCCAGTGTGACGCTGGCCGCGCAAATTCAGGGCCTTGTGAACTTCCGCAAAAACAGCCATGTTTCGGGCATCCTGCTCAATGATTGTTCCGAAAAGTTGTATAAAATGCTCAAGGCCCTGCTGGAAGCCGAGACCGGCCTGCCGGTGCTGGGTTATCTGCCCCATTTGCCGCAGGCAGCGGTAGAAAGCCGACACCTCGGCCTGAAGACTGCAGATGAAATTGCCGACCTGCAGGAAAAGATCGCCCTGCTGGCCGATGCACTGGTGCTGGATTGGCAGCGCCTTGCCGTGCTGACCGAAAAGCCTGCGCCGGAAGCTTTGCCGGGAGCAGCTGCACCCACATCCGTCCGCATTGCGGTGGCAAAGGACGAGGCGTTCTGCTTTACCTATGCCGAAACGCTGGACGCACTGCGGGATGCCGGGGCGGAGCTTGTGCTTTTCAGCCCGGTGCAGGATGCGGTTTTGCCGGAAAATATAGGCGGGCTGTATCTGCCCGGCGGCTACCCGGAGCTGCACGCCAAAACTCTGAGTGAAAACAAAACCATGCTGGCTTCCATCCGGCAGGCCGTGCAGGCGGGCCTGCCCACAGCAGCCGAATGCGGCGGCTTTTTGTATCTGGGCCGGAGCCTTGAGGATGCCGACGGTAAGGCGTGGCCCATGGCAGATGTTCTGCCGGGCGATGGCATCCGGGTGGGAAGGCTGGTGCGCTTTGGCTATGCCGAAATGACCGCCAAGGCGGACAGTATGCTCTTCTGCGCCGGAGAAACGCTGCCCATCCACGAATTCCACCACTGGGATTCCACCGCAAACGGCACTGCATTTACTGCCTGCAAAAACGAAAAAATGCAGTGGGAATGCGGCTTTGCAAACGAGAATTTCTATGCGGGCTTCCCGCATTTATACTGGGCGGGCACGCCCCTGCCGGGCCGCTTTGTGCGCGCGGCAGAACGATACAGCAAAACAAAGGGATGACCAAAATGACCGAAACGGAACTGAATGCACTTTTGGCGGGTATCACCCCGGCCAACGAAGCTGCCCGCGCGGCGGCACACGCCCACTGGGCCAGCCTTGCAAAGCCTCTGGGCGGGTTGGGCCGGCTGGAGACCATGCTGGAGGATGCCGCCGCCCTTACCGGCAGTGCGGAGCTTGATCTTTCCCGCCGGGTGGTGGTGGTGCTCTGCGCGGATAACGGCGTAGTGGCGCAGGGCGTGAGCCAGACCGGGCAGGAAGTGACCCGTGCCGTGGCCGAAAACCTTGCCATGCGGCGCACCAGTGTGTGCCAGATGGCCCGCACGGCCCACTGCGATGTTCTGCCCGTGGATATGGGCATGGCAGGCGAACCGGTGCCCGGCGTGCGGAACTGCCGCATTGCCGCTGGGACGATGGACTTTACGGCAGGACCCGCCATGAGCCGGGCCGAGGCCGTGCAGGCCGTTGGGGAGGGCATTGCCCTTGCCCGGGAACTGGCAGAGGATGGCTACAGGCTCATCGCCACCGGTGAAATGGGCATTGGCAATACCACCACCTCCAGCGCGGTGGCGGCAGTGCTGCTGGGCCAGCCCGTGGAGCTTATGACCGGGCGCGGTGCGGGCCTCTCGGACGAAGGGCTTGCCCGCAAGGTGGATGCCATCTGCCGCGGCATCCTTTGCAATGAGCCGGACCCGGAAGACATATTGGATGTTCTTGCAAAGCTTGGCGGCTTTGATATCGCGGGCCTGTGCGGTGTGTTTCTGGGCGGTGCACTGGCCGGTGTGCCGGTGCTGGCAGATGGCTTTATCAGCGGAGTGGCCGCGCTGTGCGCCGTGCGGCTGTGCCCGGCGGCGGCAAAGGCTGTGTTTGCAAGCCACTGCTCGGCAGAGCCTGCCGCGCGCATCGTGCTGGAAGCACTGGGCAAGGCACCCATCATTACGGCGGGGCTGCATCTGGGCGAGGGCACCGGCGCGGTGGCCAGCATCCCGCTGTGGGATATGGCGCTGGCCGTATACGGCGGGTGCTACTCCTTTGCGGAGGGCGGCATTGCGCCGTATACGCCCCAATGTTGACGCTGGTTCTGGGCGGCGCGGCCAGCGGCAAAAGTGAATACGCCGAGAGCCTTGTGCTGAAAACCACCGGCCCCCGCTACTATCTTGCCACCATGCAGGTGTGGGATGCCGAGTGTGCCGCCCGGGTGGAAAAGCACCGCAAAATGCGGGCCGCAAAGCAGTTTGAAACGGTGGAGTGTCCCTTGCATCTGGGCAATGTGCGCCTGCCTGCGCGGGGCACCGCCTTGCTGGAAGACCTTGGCAACCTTGCCGCCAACGAGCTGTACGACCCGGCGGGAGCAGGGGAAAACGCGGCCAAAGCCATCCTGCACGGGCTGGAAAGCCTTGCAGCCCAGTGCGAAAACCTCATCGTTGTTTCCAACGAGGTGTTCAGCGGCGGGGCCGACTATGCCGGTGACACAGGCCGCTATCTGCTGGCACTGGCGCAGGTGAACAATGCCTTTGCCGCCCGGGCAGATGCGGTGGTGCGGGTGGTATGCGGCATCCCCGTGTACTATAAAGGAGTGGAAAAATGATCGTTTTGCAGACCATTGCGGTGGCCTTTGCCATGTTTTCGGCCATCCCGGTGCCGCAGTTCGACTGGAACGAAAAAAATATGCGCTACGCCATGTGCGCCTTCCCGCTCATTGGTGTCGTTATTGGTGCGGCGTGGTGTGTGTGTGGCACGCTGCCCCTGCCGGACCTTGCCAAGGCGGCAGGCTTTGCGCTGATCCCGGTATGGATCACCGGCGGCATCCATCTGGACGGCTATGCCGACACCTGCGATGCCCTTTCCAGCTACGGCGACCGAGAAAAGAAGCTGGAAATATTAAAAGACCCCCACTGCGGTGCCTTTGCGGTCATCCGGCTGTGCAGCTATTTTCTGGCCTATTTTGCCCTGTGCACCTGTGTGAGTTTTACACCCCGCGTGGGTGTGCTGTGGGTTCTGGCACTGGTGCTGGAACGGGCGCTTTCGGGCCTTGCGGTGGCATCGTTCCCCATGGCAAAAAACACCGGTCTTGCACACACCTTTGCCACTGCAGCAGACAAAACTGTGGTGCGCCGAGTGCTGGCGGTGCTGGCCGCAGTGCTGTGCGCGGGTATGGCGGCGCTGGGCGGCTGGGCGCTGGTGCTGGCAGCGCTGGCGGTGCTCTGGCGCTACCATGCCGTGAGCCGGAAACAGTTCGGCGGCATCACCGGCGACCTTGCCGGGTGGTTTTTGCAAAAGGCCGAGCTCTGGATGCTGGCGGCGCTGTGTGCCTGCCAGTGGGGAGGGCTGCTATGATCTTTATTACCGGGCCGCTCTACAGCGGCAAGCGCACCTTTGCGCAAACACTTCCCGGCAAGCGTCTTTCGGACGTGCAGGTATTGGCTGCCGATGCCGCCGATCTGCCTGCCTTGGCAGACAAGCTTGCCCATGAATACGATATCCTCATCGCCACCGAGGTAGGCGGCGGTGTTGTGCCGATGGATGCCAAACAGCGCGCAGACCGCGAGGCGGCGGGCAGACTTGCCTGCCTGCTGGCCGCACGGGCCGAATGCGTTGTGCAGATGTTCTGCGGCATCCCCACGGTTTTGAAAGGAGAATTGTCTCAATGCTGATCTATCTTCTGCGTCATGGCCAGACGGAATACAACGCCCAGAAGCGTTATCAGGGCCAGCGCGATATCCCGCTCTCACCCGAAGGCGCTGCCCAGCTGCGCCGGGCAGATTTTGACCCCGATGTGGTCTATGTTTCCACCCTGCAGCGCACCAGCCAGACGGCGCGCATCCTGTTCCCGGAGGCAAAGCTTGTGCCGGTGGACGGCCTGAAAGAGATGTGCTTTGGCAGCTTTGAGGGCCGCAATTTCATCGAGATGGAAAAGGACCCCGAGTATCAGGCATGGGTGAAGGCCAACTGCGAAAGCCCCTGCCCGGATGGAGAGCGCAAGACGGATTTCTCAGACCGCATCTGCCGCACCGTGGCAGAGCTGATCGATAAAGCTCTTGCCGCAGGCGAAGAGCGGCTGGTCATTCTGGCCCACGGCGGAACCCAGATGGCCGCCATGGAGCGGTTTGCCGTCCCCCACAGGGACTATTATGCGTGGTGCGGGCCCAACGCGGGCGGCTTTGTGCTGGATGCAAAGGACTGGACGGAAAAGCATCTGCTGTATCTCGTGAAGACCGTCCAGTACACAAAGGAGAGCAGGGCATGATCCTTCAGGCAGTTGTCGGCGGTTTTGTGCTGGACGCGCTCTTCGGAGACCCGGCGTGGCTGCCGCACCCGGTGGTGCTCATGGGCAGATGCATCTCCCGGCTGGAAAAGTTCCTGCGTGCCCGCCTGCCCGGCACCCCGCAGGGCGAGCTGCTGGGCGGTGCCGTGACGGCGTTCTGCCTGCCGGTGGGCACCTTTCTGGTCACGAGCCTTGTGTGTCTGGCGGCGGCAAAGCTCAGCCCATGGCTGGGCCTTGCCGTACAGATGTTCTGGTGCGGGCAGGCGCTGGCGGCAAGGGGCCTTGCGCAGGAGAGCACAAATGTGTATATCGAGCTGGTCCGGAACGACCTGCCCGCTGCTCGCAAAGCCGTGAGCCGCATCGTGGGCCGCGACACCCAGAACCTGACCGCAGAGGGTGTGACCAAAGCTGCGGTGGAAACGGTGGCCGAAAATGCCAGCGACGGTGTCATTGCGCCGCTGCTGTATATGCTCATCGGCGGGGCACCGCTGGCGCTGACCTACAAGGCGATCAATACCATGGACAGCATGCTGGGCTACAAAAACGAGAAGTATCTTTACTTTGGCCGCGCAGCCGCGAAGCTGGACGACCTTGCCAACTACATCCCCAGCCGCCTTGCCGCCCTTTTGTGGGTGGCCGCTGCGGCCTTTACCGGCAACGATGCCAAGGGCGCATGGCGCATCTGGCGGCGGGACCGGCGCAACCACGCCAGCCCCAACAGCGCCCAGACCGAAAGCGCCTGCGCCGGTGCACTGGGCGTGCAGCTGGCCGGCCCAGCTTACTATTTTGGCGAATATTACCCCAAGCCTACCATCGGTGATGCCCTGCGCCCCATTGAGCCGCAGGACATCCTGCGCGCCAACCGCATGATGTATGTGGCAAGCGGCTTTGCGCTGGCATGGGGTGCAGCAATACGGGGGTATCTTGCATGAAACAATTGACCCATGGCGGCGACTGGGCGGGCTACCGCGCCGAGTTTGGCCGCGACCCGCTGGATTTTTCGGCTAATGTCAGCCCGCTGGGTCTGCCCGGGGGCGTGGCAAAGGCCATTACGGCAGCGCTTGCCACGGCCGACCGCTACCCCGACCCGCTGTGCCGGGCCCTGCGTGAAAAACTGGCGGTGGCTGAGGGAGTGCCCGCCGAATGGCTGCTGTGCGGCAACGGCGCGGCAGACCTCATCTTCCGGCTGGCGCTGGCTGCAAAGCCCCGCACTGCACTGGTAACGGCCCCCACTTTTGCCGAGTATGCCACCGCCCTTGAAACGGCAGGCTGCACGGTGGAACGGCATTTTTTGCGGGAAGAAAACGATTTTGCGGTGACGAAGGATCTCCTGAACGCGGTGCACCCGGGTACAAATATGGTGTTCCTCTGTCAGCCCAACAACCCCACCGGCCAGCTGGCAGAGCCTGCCCTTGTGGAAGCGCTGCTGCACAAATGCGAAGCCGTGGGTGCGGTGCTGGCCGTGGACGAATGCTTTCTGGATTTTCTGCCGGAGGGCGAAGGCCTTTCGGCAAAGCATCTGCTGAAAAACAGCAAAAAACTGATTATTTTAAAAGCCTTCACCAAGCTTTACGGCATGGCAGGCGTGCGGCTGGGCTGCTGCCTGTGCTCTGATACAGAGCTGCTTGCCCGGATGCGGGCAGCGGGCCAGCCGTGGGCGGTGTCCGGTCTGGCGCAGGCGGCAGGCATCGCTGCGCTGGACGAGACGGAATATGTGGCGAAGGTGCGTGCATTGATCGAAGCACAGCGGCCTGTGCTGGCAGACGGCCTGCGGGCGCTGGGCCTGCGGGTGATCGAGGGCCGGGCTAACTATCTGCTGTTCCGCGCGCCGGAAGCGCTGGGCGAAGCGCTGCGCCGCAAGGGTGCAGTACTGCGCAGCTGCGGCAATTATCCGGGCCTTGATGCCAGCTGGTACCGCACCGCCGTGCGCACAGAAAACGAGAACCGGCAGCTGCTTGCACTGCTGGCCGAAACCCTGCCGGAGGTGGCACAATGAGCAAGGCAAAATGCATTATGGTGCAGGGCACTATGAGCGGTGCGGGCAAAAGCCTGCTGTGCGCGGCGCTGTGCCGCATCTTTGCGCAGGATGGCTACCGCGTGGCCCCTTTCAAAAGCCAGAACATGGCCCTGAACAGCTTCGTCACCCGCAACGGTGCAGAGATGGGCCGTGCTCAGGTGGTGCAGGCACAGGCTGCAGGCGTGGAGCCGGATGTGCGCATGAACCCCATCCTGCTCAAGCCCAGCAGCGATGTGGGCAGTCAGGTGATCGTGAACGGCAAGGCCCGGGGCCAGATGCCTGCTGCCGCCTACTTTAAAATGAAGCGCAGCCTTATCCCGGACATTCTGGAAGCCTACAACAGCCTTGCCGCCGAGAACGACATTATCGTGATCGAAGGCGCGGGCAGCCCGGCGGAGATCAACCTGAAAGCCGACGATATCGTCAACATGGGCCTTGCAAAGCTGGTGGATGCGCCGGTGCTGCTGGCGGGCGATATCGACCGGGGCGGCGTATTCGCCCAGCTGTACGGCACTGTGGAGCTGCTGGAAGCCGACGAGCGTGCCCGCATCAGGGGGCTCATCATCAACAAGTTCCGGGGCGATGTGGAAATCCTGCGGCCCGGCCTTGCCATGCTGGAAGAAAAAACGCAGCTGCCCGTGCTGGGCGTAGTGCCGTATCTGCGGGTGGAGATCGAGGACGAGGACTCTCTCTCGGACCGGCTGGAAGCAAAAAGCGCCGTCAAGCCGCTGGATATCGCCATCCTGCGCCTGCCGCATGTGTCCAACTTCACCGACTTTATCCCGCTGGAACAGCACCCGCTGCTGGGCGTGCGGTATGTGCAGCGCACCCGCCAGCTGGGTGCACCGGATCTCGTCATCCTGCCCGGCACCAAGAACACCATGGACGACCTGCGCTGGCTGCGGGAAAGCGGACTGGAAGCGGCGGTGCTCAGGCTTTCGGCAGCCGGTACGCCGGTGCTGGGCGTGTGCGGCGGCTACCAGATGCTGGGCGAACAGCTCTGCGACCCGGCAGGGGAGGAGAGCGGTACCCCCTGCACCCTGCGGGGCCTTGGCCTGCTGCCCACCACGACGGTGTTCGGCACCGAAAAGCACCTGACCCAGACCGCAGCCTGTGTGACCACAGAACCCTTTGCAGGCGCAAAGCTGACGGGCTACGAGATCCATGCAGGCCGCACCGAGGTGTGGGGCAGTGCGTTCTGCATCCTTGCGGACGGCACGCCGGAGGGCTGTGTGCAGAACAGTGTATTCGGTACCTACCTGCACGGCCTGTTCGACACCGGCGAACTGACCGAAAAACTGACCGAATTTTTGTGCAAACGGAAGGGCATCGATCCGGCAGGGGCCGAGCTTATCCCCATGGAGCAGTTCCGTCAGCAGCAGTTTGATCTGCTTGCCGATGGTGTGCGCGCGGCACTGGATATGCCCGCCATCTATGCCGCCATGGGAATGCAAAAAGGAGACAACACATGACACC
>SKEF01001421.1_pt1 | contig 21040 bp, 19 predicted proteins | sample 4826691 | NCBI WGS metagenome assembly SKEF01 (sample SAMN11008816, study PRJNA524170) | human gut metagenome | biome: Human fecal sample; material: Feces; isolation source: fecal sample from pouch patient p23, p27 | host: Homo sapiens | place: Israel: Tel-Aviv | collected 2016-08-24
ATAATATATGTATTGGTTTTTCACGAAAGTTGTAAGATAAGTAATAGATTATTTTTTATCAAGAATGAGAAAAAATATTTTGCAGTAGTGAGTGTACTCTGATTGTGATATACTAATAAAAGATTAAGTTATTACGCCATTAATAATAGAAAGGGATTTGCATGATAGAATTACCAAGCATTCAACAATTAGAAAATTTTATTATTTATAGCAAAGTAAAAGATATAGCAACGGCAGCTAGAGAAGCAAATGTTACTCGTTCGGCATTTAGTTTTCAAATGAAAAAATTGGAAGAAATAGTTGGTACTCAATTAGTTGTTCACGGAGAAAATACAATAGAACTTACTAAAGAAGGTCAAATCTTCTTAGCTAAAGCGGAAAAAATCGTATCGGAATTAAAACAATCTTTAAGTGAAATGAAAAAATTAGCAGGAGAAGAAGTTTCTTTATCTGTAGGTGCGTTGATGTCTTTAGGTGATGTATTTATCAATCAGCATTTAACTTATTTTAAAAAATACAACACTAATATAAAGATTAATGTTTATAATTTAGAAGCAAAAGAATTGATAAATCAGTTAGAAGCAGATAAATTAGATATAGTATCATCATTTTCCTTAAAAGATTTACAAGATGATGAATATGAAAATATATTTATATGCGGGCCTTGTTGGTGGGGTACTTATCCTATGGCGATGTTTACCCAACTTGAAAGACTTGATTGGAACGGTAAAAAGGTAATTGCCGTAATGACGCATGAGGGCAGCGGTCTTGGCAGTTGTGAGCGAGATTTAAAGAAAATATGCACAGGAGCGATTTTTGAAAAAGGTTTTGCCGTTCACGGTGCAGACGCTTCAAAATCAGAAAAGCTTGTTGCGGACTATGCAAAACAAATAGTGAAATAATAAAAGGAGTAAGAAAAATGGCAATAACGGAATTTTCAAAAAATTATCATGAAAAAATGTTTCCGAAATACCATTCTGCTTTTTTGGAAACAGATCCAGAATTTATTGAGCGATTTGACAACTTTGCGTTTGACGAAGTTGTAAACAGTGATGACCTTGACGATAAAACAAGATTTATCGCAATTTTAGCCGCACTTTTGGGTTGTCAGGGTGTAGATGAATTTGCGGTAATGCTCGGTGCGGCAATGAATTTCGGAGTTACACCTATTGAGATACGCGAGGTTGTATATCAGGCAACGGCATATTTGGGAATAGGCAGAGTTTTTCCGTTTTTAAAGGTGATGAACAAAGTCTTTACCGAAAAAGGAATAGAACTTCCGCTTGAAAATCAAGCCACAACCACAACTGAAAATAGACGTGAAGAAGGAACAAAGGCACAGGTTGAAATTTTCGGTGAGGGCATGCGTGACTTTTGGAAGTCAGGACCGGAAGAAAGCCGACATATAAATTTATGGCTTGCCGATAATTGTTTTGGCGATTATTACACCCGAAACGGTCTTGACTACAAACAGCGTGAAATGATTACATTTTGTTTCCTTGCGGCACAAGGCGGTTGTGAACCACAGCTTACAAGTCATGCGGCGGCAAATATGCGTATAGGAAATGACAAAATATTTTTAATAAAAATTATATCGCAGTGTCTGCCTTACATTGGCTATCCGCGTTCGTTAAACGTGCTTAGATGTGTAAACAGTGCAGCGGAAAAGGAGGATTTTTAAAATGAGCAGAACATGGTTAATTACAGGAGTGTCAAGCGGTTTCGGATATGAAATGACAAAACAGTTGCTTGAAAAAGGTGATGTCGTAATCGGAACAGTTAGGAATACTACAAAGGTTGAGGATTTAATACAAAAATATCCTGTAAATTTTGATTGCCGTATTCTTGACGTGACAGATGTAGCGGCAGTGCAACAGACGGTAAAAGAATCATTTGAAAAGCACGGTAAAATTGATGTTGTTGTAAGTAATGCAGGCTACGGCTTGTTTGGATGTGCAGAGGAATTGTCGGATGATGAAATCAATCACATCATTGCAACTAATTTGACAGGCTCAATTCAGCTTATAAAAACTTCACTTCCTTATTTAAGAAAACAAGGCGGCGGAAGAATTATTCAATTGTCATCATACGGCGGTCAGGTTGCATATCCAGCAAATTCAATGTACCATGCCACAAAATTCGGCATTGAGGGATTCTGTGAAGCTGTTGCACAGGAAGTGGCACAGTTTAATATTGGTGTAACCATTGTAGAGCCGGGAGGTGCGAGAACAGAATTCCGTTACGGCAGTGCAAAGGTTGCAAATCTTATGGACGAGTATGAAAGCTGTCATGGCTTTTTGAATATGCTTGACGCGTCAAAGGGACTTGCACCCGGAGATCCGGCAAAAATGGCACAACGCATAATTGAAAGCGTTGATATGGAAAAAGCACCGCTTAGAATGGTGCTCGGCTCACAAGCACTGTCGGCAACGATTGAAAGATTAAAAGAAAGAATTGCGGATTACGAAACACAAACAGAACTTGCCACTTCGACAGATATAAAAGGAGAGTAGTTAAACATTAGTCGATTTGAGGTTAATTCTTGGGTTGATGAATTAAATAAATAATGATATAATAAAAGTGAATAATCAGCAAAATTAAGCGACTTCGCCGCAAAATGCGGCAAGCCGCATTTTGTGCGTTGAAGGTGAATTTATGGAACAGAACGAAATCAGAAAATTATTGCAAAATGTTGCAAACGGAGATATTTCGGTTGACGACGCATTGCTTCATATAAAAAAATGAGCCGTTTGAGGATTTGGGATATGCAAAACCTGATTTTCACAGAAAAATGCGTCAGGGTGTATCGGAAGTGATTTACGGCGCAGGAAAAACCGCCGAACAAATAATAGGAATTTCAAAATCATTTGCCAAGCATGGACAAAAAGATATTTTAATTACAAGACTTGACAAAACAAAGGCAGAGAAAATCAACAAAGAAATTCCGCTTGATTATCACGATACGGCAAATATCGGTATTATCGGCTCTATGCCGAAAGAACGTGTCGGGAAAATTGTTATAGCAACGGGCGGAACAAGTGATATACCTGTTGCGGAGGAAGCGGCAATTACAGCTGAAATGCTTGGCAACAATACTGTACGTCTGTATGATGTCGGCGTTGCCGGTATCCACAGATTGCTTACGCATACGGAAGAAATAATGACCGCTCGTGTTGTTATTGCAATCGCAGGAATGGAGGGCGCACTTGCAAGCGTTATCGGCGGACTTGCGGATTGTCCTGTTATAGCTGTTCCGACAAGCGTGGGTTACGGTGCGTCTTTCGGAGGTATAGCGGCACTTTTGTCAATGCTTAATTCATGTGCAAGCGGCGTAAGCGTTGTAAATATCGATAATGGTTTCGGAGCGGCATTTCAAGCAAGTATGATAAATCATATGGGAGGACTTAATGAATGAAAACTTTATATATTGAATGTAATATGGGTGCGGCAGGTGATATGTTGATGTCTGCATTGTTGGAGCTGCACCCAAATGCAGAGGATTTTTTGAATAGGTTAAATGCACTTGGTATTCCGAATGTGACCGTAAGTAAGACGTCAAGCGTGAAGTGTGGCATAACGGGAACACATGTAGATGTAAGCGTAAACGGTGAACATGAGGACGAGCATATGCACGAACACCACGACCATCATGAACATCACGACCACCATGAGCACCACGAACACGAGCATCACGACCATCATCATGAGCATCACCACCACCATCACCATACGGGTATGCACGAAATCGAACATATCATAGAACATTTTGATGTTCCCGAAAATGTACGCACAGATATATTGGCGGTATATCATTTGATTGCGGAGGCTGAAAGCCACGCACATGGTTGTGAAATCAATCAAATACATTTTTACGAGGTTGGACAAATGGATGCAGTAGCGGATATTACAGGCGTCTGTATGCTGATAAATGAGTTGGGTATTGATAAAATTATCGCTTCACCAATCCATGTCGGTTGCGGTCAAGTGCAGTGTGCGCATGGAATATTGCCTGTTCCTGCACCGGCAACGGCATATATATTAAAGGATATTCCGATTTACGGCGGAAGTGTTCATGGTGAATTGTGTACGCCGACAGGTGCGGCACTTTTGGCACATTTTGCAGACGAGTTTGGCAATATGCCTGTTATGCGTGTTTCAAAAATAGGGTACGGAATGGGTAAAAAGGACTTTGATACGGCAAATTGTATTCGTGTTATGCTCGGTGAAACGGAAAGTGAAGCACAACAGGTTTTAGAGTTGAAATGTAATATTGACGATATGACTGCGGAGGGAATCGGCTATGCAACAGAGCAACTTCTGAAATTGGGAGCGGTTGACGTGTTTACCGTGCCAATCGGTATGAAAAAGAACCGCCCGGGAACTTTGCTTTCATGTATCTGCAAAATTTCGGACAAGGAAACAATAGTAAATGCAATATTCAGATACACTTCTACAATAGGTATTAGACAAAATATTTGTGAACGTTACATACTTGAAAGAACAGAAAACACAGTAAAAACAAAGTATGGAGATGTTCGTGTTAAACAGTCGGAGGGGTATGGCGTAAAACGTGTAAACACCGAATATGACGACGTTGCAAAAATTTCGGACGAACTTGGTATTTCCATAAGCGAAACACGCAGATTGATAGGAGAGGAATTAGAGAAAAATGAACAGTAAGTATGAGAAAATGATAGAGAATTTGAAATCGTTGGGCAGTGTCGCAGTGGCATTTTCCGGCGGCGTGGATTCTACGTTTTTGCTAAAGGCGGCAAAGGAAGCACTCGGAAATAATGCTCTTGCCGTTACGGTACGCTCATGTATAATTCCGAGTAATGAATTTTGCGAATCGGAGGAATTTTGCAAAAGTGAAAATATTCGTCATATTATTTGTGATGTCAACCCACTTGATATAGACGGTTTTGCGGATAATCCGACAAATCGTTGTTATATCTGCAAAAAGGAAATATTCAGCCTTATAAAGAAAGTCGCCGTAGAAAACGGTGTAAATGCGGTTGCGGAAGGCTCAAACCTTGATGATAACGGCGACTATCGTCCCGGTATGAAAGCAATTCATGAATTGGGAGTATTAAGCCCTCTGCAAACGGCAGGATTTACAAAACAGGAAATTCGAGATGTATCCGAAGAACTCGGACTTCCTACTTGGAATAAACCGTCTTTCGCTTGCCTTGCTTCACGTTTTGTGTACGGTGAAAAAATCACCGCTGAAAAACTTGAAAGAGTCGGAAAAGCGGAACAAATATTGCGCAATTCAGGATTTAAACAGTTTAGAGTTCGTATTCATGGCGATATTGCCCGAATAGAATTGCTGCCGGAGGACTTTGAAAAAATGCTTGAAATGAGAGAAGAATTATATGCGAGTGTAAAAGCTCTTGGCTTTTCTTATGTGACTATGGATTTACAAGGTTATCGTACAGGTAGCATGAACGAAGTAATTGCGACTGATAAATAATGAACTGTACGAAAATATCGTACAGTTGAAAATGAATATACACCCAAACAAACCGCACCGATAAGCTGTTTCGATGCATTTGTTTGAAACTGAAAAAACGGTGAAGCGTTAGATAAAATGCAGGCGAATTTACAGCACAAAAAGATTTATGCGAACGGGATAAAGAAAGAGTGTGACTGCAAGTAGTGGGTTAAAACAGGCAAGCTGATGAACCGCCTCCAATTAGTTAGATTTTTGGTCTGACTTTTGGGGGCGGTTCAATAAAGCTTGTCTTTATTTATTGTTATATTAGATTACAATATATCATTTTATTTTGCGTATGACTTTCTGAGCATTTAAACAAATCAATAGGGGAGGAAATCAATAGCCATATCCCTAATGCCGTTCCTACGGCAGAGGGAGCGATTGAGATAGCGATTGCGGAAACGCCTTTTACAATTCACGGAAGTAAAAGCCTTGTTTTAGGTTATGGTAAAATCGGAAAAATATTATCAAAGGATTTATATGCTCTGGGTGCTCAAACATATGTGGAGGCACGAAAATATGCCGATCTTGCCATGATTGAGGGACATGGATATGAGCCGTTGCCGCTTGACAACTTAAAATACCACATACACGAATTTGATATAATTTTCAACACCATACCTTCACTGATTTTGAACGATGAAATTTTAACAAAAGTCAAAAAAGACGCTCTTATTATCGACCTCGCCTCCAAACCCGGGGGGATTGATTTTGACGCTGCAAAATCATACGGCTTAAAAGTAATTTGGGCATTGTCGTTACCGGGTAAAATTGCTCCCGTTTCGTCCGGAGCAATTATCAAAGACACGATTATGAATATTATCAAAGAATTGGGGGTGTAATAAATGGATTGGGAAAATAAAACCATTGGTTTTGCAATGTGCGGTTCATTCTGCACTTTCAAAAAAGCAATGGGGGTACTTGAAAAGCTCACGCAAACCGGTGCGAATGTTATACCTATTATGAGTGAGATGTCTTACAACACCGACACACGATTTGGCAAAGCAGAAGATTTTCGTACCAACATAACAAATCTAACCGGCAACAACATTATATGCTGTGTTAAAGACGCAGAGCCGATTGGACCGAAAAACTTACTCGACCTACTTGTCGTACTGCCATGCACGGGCAACACTCTTGCAAAAATTGCAAACGGAATTGCCGACACATCTGTTACCATGGCAGTAAAAGCGCATTTAAGAAATCAAAAGCCTGTACTTTTAGCCGTATCCACCAATGACGGACTCGGTACTGCCGCTAAAAATATAGGAACACTTCTAAACTGCAAAAATCTATATTTTCTGCCTTTCTCACAAGATGACTACATAAAAAAGCCTAACTCACTTGTAGCCGACTTTGAAAAATTACCCGATGCGGCAATCGCCGCCTTTGAGGGCAGACAGCTCCAGCCTGTGCTGGGCTTTTAATATAGATTCCGTATGACAAAAAATACCGACTTCTGTTTGAAGTCGGTATTTTAAATTAATCAATTTCTTTGATTTTTGCAATCAAATCCGTATACAGTCTTTCAACTGCATTATACAATTCGTCACAATTATCAATGACTCTGTTTCTGAGTTTTTCTGTAAGTTCATAGCTTGCCTCATACAGTCTTTCAAAACCCAAATTTGAGCAAACACCTTTTAGCGTATGTACTGCACAAAAAGCCTTTTCGGCGTCATTTTCTTTTAAGCCGTCTGTCAAGTCATTAAAAGATGGATCTTCAGGAAACTTAAAAACAAACTTTTTAATCATATCTTCATCACAAAGTCTTTTGATAACGTCTTTATAATCTGAATCAATTTGTTCATAAAATTCTTTTAATGTCATCTGTTTTTCTCCTTTGTTTTATAATGTATTAATGTTCATATCTCGTTCTATTTCCTGAATGGTTTTTTTATACGTTTCCTTTTTCACAGAACCACTGCCGTCAAGTTCGGTTTTTATTCTGTCTTGAATTTCAACCAAACATTCCAAAAGCAATGGATTAAATGCACCGCATTCGCCGTTTAAAATCATTTCCATAGCCTTTTTATGTGAAAATGCTTTCTTATATACACGCTCACTCACAAGTGCGTCATATACATCTGCTATTGAAACAATTTGAGCCGATATAGGAATTTCATCACCCTTTAAGCCGTCGGGATAACCCTTACCGTCATATCGTTCGTGATGCCAACGGCCTATCTCACAAGCCGTTTTTACCAACGGTTCGTCTTGATACAATTCAAGACTTTTCAGCATTTTTTCACCTATCACGGTATGTTCTTTCATAATTTCATATTCTTCTTTTGTAAGCTTGCCGGGTTTATTCAATATTTCTTCGGGAATACCTATTTTTCCTATATCATGAAGTGCCGAACCGTTTGTTATATAAAAACGTTTCGACCATGAAAGATAATACTTGTCCGTCTTTTGAACAATTTTTTCCAAAAGCATTCCTGTCAGTGTGCTTATATTTCTGACGTGCATACCGCTCTCGTTGTTTCTGAATTCAACGATTTGGCTCAGTATGTCTATCATCATTTTATTGTTTTTCTCTTTTTCATAAACTTGATCGGTTATCAAATTTATAAGCCGTCTTTGTTTGGCGTACAATTTTATTGTGTTTAAAACACGCTGATAAACGACCTTTGCGTCAAACGGTCTGCTTATATAATCCGACACGCCCATTTCATATGCGCGTCTTATATATTGATTAGAATCTTCGCTTGAAATCAGAATTACAGGAATATCTTCAATCCAATTATTGTTATTCATATAATTAAGCACTTCAAAGCCGTCCATACCCGGCATAACAATATCAAGCAAAATAATATCTATACCGGTGCCATACTTTTCGATTATTTCAAGACATTCTTCGCCGCTTGACGCGTTGATGATCTCATAATCCGATTTCAGTATTTCAGTCAAAATCATTCTGTTCATATATGAATCGTCAACCACAAGCACGCATTGTCGGTCTTTTACTTCTGATTCATTGTCAATGACGCCAAACTCATTTTCTTCGGTTACAACCATACCTTTTTGACGGCTTTTCACCTGCAACATCAATTTGTCGGCACGATGCATAGCCGATTCAATCGTTTCGTTGTGAGTCATAACTCCGCCTATGCTGACAGACAAACGTATTTTTGAATATCCGTCAACCTTAACCTCTTTGATTCTTGTTCGTATCTGTTGAAGTTTTTTATTAAAGATATTGTTGTGTATACCAGGGAGTACAAGTAAAAATTCATCTCCGCCAAAACGAATAATCTTATCTGAACTTCTTATACATTTTTTGATTGCACTGACGATTGTTTCAAGCGCCATATCTCCTGCATTGTGACCGTAGGAATCATTATAAAGTTTGAAATCGTCTAAATCAATCATTGCCACACCGGAATTTTCATTCAAATCTTTAATATTATCTTCGTAATAACGTCTGTTGTAAACACCTGTCAGAGGGTCACGATAAAGCTCGTTTTTGTAACCGGTTAGGTTATCCATTAGAATTCTTCTGCCATCGTTATCTATAAGATTTTCATTGTCAAGACGGTGCACCATTTCCATAACGCAAGGTACTCCGTCAATCTCCAAATACTTTGCGATTATTTGATATATGTTGTTGTCCAAACATTCAAGCTTTGTACATTGCTTTTTTTGAGTCAAAGCTTTTTCGGACACACAGTTTTCGCATTGCTTGTCCTTGTTCCAAAAATCATAACATCTGCACATATTTTCATCAAGTTCCGGCTCTTGACCACATTGCATTCTGCGAATATCTGTGGATTTTATAATTCGTACAACATCAAAAACTTCTCTGTAAATTTTCATTTTTTCTTCAGCCTGTTTAGTTGTCAATTTTATATTTGAATTCATTAATTTACCTCCTCGTTATAATATCAAACTAAACAATAACAAAATATACCAATTTAGGTCAAGTGCTTTTGTAAAATCAATCCTTTTTATGGAATTTAAAATTTCTTTTACTGCTTTATTGTATAATAATATACGAAAAAAGTCAACATTTATAACTGCATTTATCGCCGCTTTTTTTGAACTTTTATGCAATTTTGCATTAAAAAAGCGACTACCAAGTAATCGCTTTTTGATAATATTAGTCGTTAATTGATTCCCATTTCCAATTACGAACTTCAGGCAAGTCCTGACCGTATTCGGCAATGTATTGCTTATGTTCAACAAGTTTATCGCACATAAGTTGATTTAAGTATGCACCCTTATTGCCAAGCTGAGGCAAGCTTTCAACAGTTGCCTTAACAAGGTGGAAACGGTCGATTTCGTTTTGAACACGCATATCGAACGGAGTAGTGATTGTACCCTCTTCCATATAACCGAAAACGTGAAGATTTCTGTTATGTCTGTTATATGTAAGTTCGTGTACAAGTTTTCTGTAACCGTGGAACGCGAATATAATCGGCTTATCTTTTGTAAAGATTGAATCGTATTCAACGTCGCTAAGACCGTGAGGGTGTTCAGACTGTGGCTGAAGTTTCATAAGGTCAACTACGTTTACGACACGAATCTTTAAATCAGGCATATTCTTATGAAGAATTGTAGCTGCTGCAAGAATTTCAAGTGTCGGTGTATCACCGCAACAAGCAAGTACAACATCAGGTTCACAACCCTTATCGTTTGATGCCCAATCCCAAATACCGATACCTTGTGTACAGTGCTTAACAGCCTGTTCCATTGTAAGCCATTGCGGACGTGGGTGCTTTGATGTTACAAGAACGTTTACATAGTTCTTACTTCTGATACAGTGGTCAAAGCATGATAGCAAGCAGTTGGCATCCGGCGGAAGATAAATTCTTGCAACGTCTGCTTTCTTATTTGAAATATGGTCAAGGAATCCCGGGTCCTGGTGTGTAAAACCGTTATGGTCTTGCTGCCATACGTTTGATGACAAGATAAGATTTAGCGATGCAATCTTTTGACGCCATGGAAGTTCCGATGTAACCTTTAACCATTTAGCATGCTGTGCAGCCATTGAATCGATTATTCTGATAAATGCCTCGTAACTTGCAAAGAAACCGTGACGACCTGTCAAAATATAGCCCTCAAGCCAACCTTCACACATATGTTCCGAAAGCATTGAGTCCATAACTCTGCCGTCTGTTGCAAGAAATTCGTCATTATCGTATTTTTCACCGTTCCAGTCACGGTTTGTTTCTTCAAATACTTTGCCAAGTCTGTTTGACATAGTTTCGTCAGGACCGAATATGCGGAAGTTTTTGCTTTCCTTGTTTAACTTGAATATGTCACGAACAAATCCGCCAAGTTCAATCATATCCTGTCCCTCGACAGAACCAGGGAACGGTACGTCAAATGCATAATCTCTGAAATCAGGCATACGTAAATCTCTTAAAAGCAAACCGCCGTTTGCGTGTGGATTAGCACCCATTCTGTGATTGCCCTCAGGAGCAAGTGCGGCGATTTCAGGAACAAGTCTGCCGTTTTCGTCGAATAATTCTTCGGGTTTGTAGCTTAACATCCATTCTTTTAGTTGGTCAAGATGTTCCGGCTTTGACATATCCATAGGTACTTGGTGTGCTCTGAATGTACCTTCGATTTGATTTCCGTCAACAACCTTTGGACCTGTCCAGCCCTTTGGTGTACGAAGAACAATCATAGGCCACTTTGGACGTGACGCGTCATTGTTTTCGCGTGCATTCTTTTGGATTGCCTTAATCTTTTCGATTACTGTATCCATAGTTTCTGCCATTAGTTTGTGCATTGTCATAGGGTCGTCGCCCTCAACAAAGTACGGTTCCCAACCACATCCCTTGAAGAATGATTCGATTTCTTCGTGTGATATACGCGAGAAAATTGTTGGGTTTGAAATTTTGTATCCGTTTAAGTGAAGTATAGGTAATACCGCACCGTCATTTATTGGGTTTAGGAATTTGTTTGATTGCCATGCTGTTGCAAGAGGGCCTGTTTCAGCCTCGCCGTCACCGACAACACAAGCAGTGATAAGATCGGGATTATCGAATACCGAACCGAATGCGTGTGCAAGTGAGTAACCAAGCTCACCGCCTTCGTTGATTGAACCCGGTGTTTCGGGTGCAACGTGGCTTGAAATACCGCCCGGGAATGAGAACTGCTTAAACAGTTTTTTCATACCCTCTGTATCTTGGCTTACGTTCGGATATACTTCCGAATAAGAGCCTTCCATATATGTATTTGCTACCATAAAGTTACCGCCGTGTCCCGGACCTGAAATGTAAATCATATCAAGGTCGTAACGCTTAATAACTCTGTTTAAGTGAGTGTAAACAAAGTTTTGACCCGGCACTGTACCCCAGTGACCTACTATTTTGTGCTTTACGTGTTCTCTTTTAAGAGGCTCTCTCAAAAGAGGGTTGTCAAGTAAGTAAAGTTGACCTGCCGCAAGATAGTTCGCAGCTCTCCACCATGCGTCCATTTTTGTAAGCATTTCGTCGCATAATGGCTGTTTTTCCAAACAATCATTTGAATTCATAAAAATTCTCCCTCCGTTTTTTTTACATGGCAATTTTATTCCCAAGCCGTAAAATTAAATGTCTAAAAATTGTCATACTACTCTCCAAGATTAAATTATACGCCTGTGTTAAATATTTGTCAATGCTTATTTTGACAAGATTAGCCTTTATTTTTTGGATATGACTGTTCACTTTTTTGTTGCGTGTTTCTAACCAAAAAGATAACAATGATGATATAAAAATCAAACGTCTGTATGCAGACGATGTTGGTATTTGCGGTAAAGTTATTATCATACAAAATGCAATGAATAAGAATGTTAATGTAAAGATTCGGTATAATTCAAAGCAGGGAATTTTAAATAAAGAAATACCGCCCGTTAAAATTGTAAAGTTTATTGACAAAAATCTGTTTTATTTGATTTCGATAGAAAACGGGGAGTTGGCATATTACAGAATCGACAGAATGATTGATATAAAGCTTACGAAAACCAAAAGTATCGTATCTGATGAAGATTTGAAATTGCTTGATATTTTTGATTACGGTTATCATATTTGTAATCGACATTGACAGAATGTAAAAATCAAGAAACAGAAAATTCAGCTCCATTAATGCGGAGCTGAATTATGTTGGTCGGAAATTATACCAATTAATAAGAGTATTCTTCAAGTTTTGTATTTACACAACACTTGAAGAATACTCTTAGCCATAGCTTTTTACTATTTTATGTTAAAATACAATCCCCAATCTTGATCGTTTGCATATGGGTCGGCGTAGTTTGCGGATATACCGTTTATCGAGGTAGGGTAGACGTATGCACAAGTGGCGGTACCGTCGGAGTTCAGTAGACTAAGCACGGAGCGGTGAGAATAATCCGCTCTTTTTTTATACTCGTTTGAGCCTATAATATCGCCGTAATCGCTATACGCATTACCGGTAAGTGCACTCCAATAATGTGGGAAAGTATCGCCGTACAGTCGATATTTGCCGAACCAATAACCGTCCCAATGACGTATGGCGGTTTCGTACAAATGACAGTCGGGCTGTAAGCCGTTAAAAAGTTCGAGTACATCAAGTTGAATTTTTGCGGCGTCAAGATACTTATTTTCATTTGTAACAATATATGTTTGAAGTAAAATGTTCGTCGCCGGTGCGACTATACTCTGCTCATAATTTACTTCGTGTGCGGGATAATCAAGTGCTGTTTCGGCGATATAATCGGCATGTTTTTTAAACCATGCAATCATATTATCCGCCATATCAGTCATACCGCTTTCTCTTAAACACTCAACAAGTTTTACAATCGGCACTTCAATAGCATAAAAATGCTCACCGCCTTGATTGTAAAAAAACAACATAATCTTATACGCAATTTCAAGCATATTTTTGTCCCCAAACAATTTGTAAAGTTCAATATAAAACAAGCTGAACCACGGATAATTGTAAAGGCGGGTAAAGGAATTATCGTAATTGTAGTCATTGAACATCTCGCCTGTTTCGATGCAAACAAGGTTGTTTTGGACGTATTTTATGTACTTTTTAAGACTATTTAAAAGCACTTCGTCATCGTGATTTTGCAGATATTTTGCAATAAGCACTCCCATACCGACACGCTCACGACCTCCGTTAAAGTCGTATTCACGATTATAATATATATGCTTTTCCTCATTGTCATAGATAAGATATGCACCGTCAAGCTTGCTTTTCGGATTGTTGTATTGCTGATTTTCAGCGATAAAATGACATCTGTTTTTAGCAAGTTCATCAAGACAAGGCAAGACCAAAATGTTGCAGTGAGTAACAACATCGTCAATATTTATCGAATATGAATACTTTCTCGGTGTATCGGCTTTTGTTGAAATGACAATTTTATTGTTTTCGATTTTGTAGTCAACAGATTTGTTATTTTCTCTGATTTGCACCTCAGAAAAATCAAAGTTAGGTGAAACGATTATATTGATATTTTCACCGCTGAACAGTACGAAATTTTCAGCCGAAACATTGATAAAGCGATTGCATAGTTGATTAACTTTGCTGTAAAAATCGTTCTTGCCGTTATGCCAAAATAATTTCCATTCAATCGTAAAACTTTCATTCGGCACAAGTGCGACAGGTGACGGGTGAAGAATAAAATCACCTCTGTCGTTGCTGATTTTTTTAAAATCACGCTCGACACTGTAACCTGAAAGACTTCCATCGGTCAGCACAAGTCCGAGGTGTGGAGCTTCGCCACCCATTCTAAGACACATAACATACGAAATATTTTCGCCACACCAAATATGTGTGTGACATTTTGTCGTCATACACGCTTTAGCACCGCAGGTGTAATCATCATTAAAAGGCGTGTATATAGAAATATCTTTCAGTGACGTAAAAATGTCCTTGTCGGTGGTGTTTGTGAACGTGTATCGCTCTGTGATTATATCGTCTGATTGAGAGGAAGTCTTTTTTACGGAAATGCCTTTAGGGCATTTAACCGTACCCCATTCGGTGTTTCCCTCAATCCAATTCATTTTGTATTTATCGTTTGCGTTTATCAATTCTTTCATAAAATTAATCCTTTCTTTTATTATTAATATTTCCACATCTTTATCGCACGGCTTTGTTGCCTGAATTGATTAGGAGTGACTTCCTTCATTTTCTTAAATACGCGGTTAAAATACTGACTGTTATCGTAACCGCACATTTTATAAATGTCGTGTATCGGAATTTTTGACTCGCATAAAAGCAGACATGCGCGTTGAATTTTGAGCGCATTTATATAGTGAGTAATCGTAATGCCTGTGTGTTCTTTGAATACACGGCAAAGATGGCTTTTTGTTATACCGAAATGCTCCGAAAGAGCGTCAAGTCCTTTGATTTCAAGGTAGTTTTTCTGTATGTAATTTCCGATTGTTGATAAATCGAAATCGAATGTGCGTTTGGCATTCGGATTGCTGAAAGGAATGTGCTTGTACAATATGTCAACCATTGCAAGCATACAGTCGTTACGCATATCAACGTTGTTGTAAGCGGTGAGCGAATATGTGCGAATAATCGGGAGTAAGTCGGGAGGGAGCGATATAAGCGGAGTTTTGAAACATTCCGTTATTTTGTAGTATTGCGATTTAGTAAAATGCTCTTTTATGTATGCGTCCGAAAATTCTATACATATTCCCGAAAAAGCACCGTCTCCGAAACTTCTGTGTGGAGTTGATGCAGGAATCATAAGCGCGTCACCTGTGCCGACTTTGTAAAGCACGTTACCTAAATACATACGCCGTTCACCGTTGCAGACAATATAAATTTCATACGCACCGTGCGATTCGTATATCGGATTGACGTTGCCTTGAACTCTGTCCTCAATCCAAAAATAAATGTTGTCGGCAGTGTTTGACTGTAATACCTCCATAAATTTTCCGCTCCTTTCAAAATGTTTTTCGATATTTTGATTGTATATTATGATAATCAAATTTTCAATAGCAATATCACATTTCAGAGCAATAAATATCAAAATTGTTTCACTTTTAAAATGAAACAATTCTTGATTTACTTTAAATAAATGGTATAATTAAATTAATTATTTATTCGGAAAGGATTATGGTATTATGAAAGCAAAATTGACAAAGCCGCCTATGGGGTGGAACAGTTGGGATTGTTACGGTGCGAGCGTTACGGAGGAGGAAGTAAGACGTAATGCGGAGTATATGGCGAAAAATTTAAAGGAGTTCGGTTGGGAGTATGTGGTTGTTGACATACAGTGGTTTGAGCCGAACGCAAAAAGTGCGGATTACAACAAAAACGCATCGCTTATAATGGACGAATATTCACGTCTTATGCCTGCGGTAAATCGTTTTCCGTCGGCAGAGGGCGGAAAGGGTTTTAAACCGCTTGCCGATTATGTGCACAGTCTTGGATTGAAATTCGGTATACATATTTTAAGAGGTATTCCTAAACAGGCGATAAGACAGAACACAAAGATTTGGGGTACAACTCATACGGCGGCGGAAATAGCCGATTTCGGAAGTGTGTGCGACTGGAACGGCGATATGTGTGGTGTTGATATGAGCCGTGACGGTGCACAGGAATATTATAATTCGATAATCAAAATGTACGCCGAATGGGGTGTTGATTTTATAAAGGTTGACGATATTGCAAGACCGTATCACAAAGCGGAAATTGAGGGTGTACAAAATGCGATACAGGCAAGCGGCCGTGATATAATTTTATCGCTTTCACCCGGTGAAGCACCGCTTAAAGAGGCGAAACACCTTAATGAATATGCACATATGTGGCGAATGACCGATGATTTTTGGGACGGTTGGGAACAGCTTAAAAAGATGTTTGACTATTGCCGTAATTGGTTTCCGTATGTGTGTGACGGCGGTTATCCCGACTGCGATATGCTGCCGCTAGGCAGAATAGGTATTCGTTCGCATGGCGGTGACAGAATGACTAATTTCACGCGTGACGAACAACGAATGATGATGACTCTTTGGAGTATGTTCCGTTCACCGTTGATGTTTGGCGGCGATATGGTGTATAACGATGAATTTACGCTGTCACTTATGACAAATAAAACGATTATCGAAATCGACCAAAACGGTTATGCAGGCAGAGAAGTTTACAGAAAAGGCAATGAAATAGTTTGGGCGGCAAACGGAAAAGACGGTAAATATTACGTTGCTCAATTCAATATCGGTGAAGAAGAAATTACCGCAAAAACCGATTTGGCGTTCGTGGGTATTATGCCGAACGAGAATGTAAAAATAACCGAAGTATGGGAAAATAAAAAGGCAGAACTAAACGATAATACAATCATTTCAACTGTTCCGCCGCACGGTGTGAAATTGTTTGAAATCGTGCTATAATAAGCATACGAAGTGTGCGATAATTGTACCTAACGCAATTCCGCCGATAATGTCGGACGGATAGTGAACGTACAGATATAATCTTGAAAACGCAATGACACTTGCCAACAAAAATGCGGGATACGCAAACATTATATCAGTGTGCAACAAAACGGTTGCGGCAATGAATGATGACATAGTATGGCAAGACGGAAATGAATAGTCGTACGGTATCGGAATTAAAAGCGATACCGCACGGTTTATCCAACAAGGACGAGGACGGCAGATAATGTTTTTAAGTAAACAGTTGCCGATTAACACGCCCATAATAAGACCGACAAGTATGAGAACACCTGCTTGTCGGTATTTTTTATAACAGATTAATAGAAATGATATTGCTATCCAGATTATACCTCCGTCACCGAGTGATGAGCATTTTATCATTAACGAATCTAAGAATTTACAACGTAATTTATTTTGAATTAAGTCCAAAATCAGAAAATCAACTGTCTGTATCATAAAATCACACTTCTTTCTAAAATTCATTTGTTTTATAAGATGATTTTATCATACAAATGTAAAATCTGATAGCATATAAATCTAAAGAATTTTTAAAATTTTTATAAAGTGCGTTATTCTTGACAGCAAAATTTAACTAATATATAATGAAAATAAACAGCGAAAGGAGCGAGAAAAATGGGGTTTAGGACAACAAAATTAGGCGAGCGGGTATCGGTGGATACGAGGAAAATGTCAAACGGTGAAAGTGAACTTTTTGAATTTGACGAAGATACCAAGCCGTATTTTGTTGATTACACATTAACGGATTTTATTGTGAAAATGATAAATGAAAAACGCATAACAACGGCACAGATTGCGGATTTAAGTAATTTAGAGCCTAATTACATAAACAAACTGCGTATCGGGCAGATAAAGAAACCGTCACGAGATAAACTTTTGCAACTTGCGTTCGGATTATCGTTTACCGAAGACGAAACTCAACTGCTATTACGTTTGGCAGGACTTTGTGCATTGTATCCGAGATTTAAACGGGATTATATAATTATGACGTGTATAAGAGCAAACAAGAGTATTTGGGAATGTAATGACTATTTAATTGAAAACGGTGTAGATGGAGTGGTTACAGAAGAATGAAAATATTGACTTTTTATGTCAAAACAGGTATAATATTAATTAACTAAAACTATTTGGATATTCTATGCGATTAAGGGAGGTAAAAATGGGGGGCAAAAGGTCAATCATATCATTAATAATCGTCTGTCTTATAGGTTGTATGTTATGCGGCTGCGATAAAAAGCAGGATACAGAAAAAGAAATCGGCAAAAATGCACCTAAAATTGTGGTAGGCAGCGACAATTATCCTCCTTTCAATTATATGGACGAGAACGGAAATCCGACAGGTATTGATGTTGATATTGCTACCGAGGCTTTTAAAAGATTGGGCTACCGTGTCGAATTTGTAAATATTGAATGGGAAGATAAAAAGAATTTAGTTGAAAACGGCGATATAGATTGTATTTGGGGCTGTTTTTCAATCAAAGGACGTGAGAACGATTATAAGTGGACAAAACCGTATATGGTCAGCCGACAAGTGGTGGCGGTCAATAAAAGCAGTAATATATATTCTTTGAGTGACCTTGAAGGTAAAATTATTGCGGTTCAATCCACTACAAAGCCTGAGGAAATTTTTCTAAACCGTACCGACAGTAAAATTCCCGAAGTAAAAGAGGTGTTCAGTTTAGAGGACAGGGAGCAGATATACACATACTTGGGAAAAGGGTATGTTGACGCGATTTCGGCACACGAAACGGCGATAAGACAATATATGCAGGATTATGATATGGATTACAGAATTTTAGACGAGAGCATATTTGTTACGGGAATCGGTGCGGCATTTGCTATAAATGACGATAGAGGAATTGAAGAAAAATTATCCGAAAAGTTTGATGAAATGCAGAAAGACGGCACAATGGAGATTATCGTAAGCAAATATCTTTCCAATGCCTATAAGTATTTGGAGGTGGACAGCCTTGAATGATAAAAAGTTTGAAAATGTCCGCAGCGGTAAAAGTTTTTGGTATAAAGAAATTATATTCGGAATTATTTTTTTGATAATTGTATTTGTCGGTTCTGCACAGGTCGACAAAAAAGCAGCTAAATCTCAAGTCAATTCTACTATAAGCTATGTTAAAACTCAATGCTCAATATATGCAAGATACAATGACGCAACGGAAACAAAAACGCTTATGAGAGTTATAGTAAATACGCAACAGGTAAATCGAGATATAGAGTTTTGCGGTTCGGAGCTTGATGTGGAAGCGTTGAAAAAATATGCGTCTGAACAACGTCTGACAGGTATTATAGTAATGGACGAAAACGGCAAAGTCGAAGAAGAGTGCAGCAGTGACGGATTAAATTCCGAAAGCTTGAAAAAATATATACAAAAAACTGCAGTGCTTGACGTTGCAAAATATCCGAAAAAGACTTATACGGCACATATTGATTTTGCTGACGGTTCGTATGTCAACTTAGCGTCACAGGGAAGAATTGATAAAACAGGTGTGATAGTTGGATTTCATCATACTAACGCTGAGTATGCAAAAAATTATAACCTTACTGTGCAAAGCTTACTTTCGGGATATGATACATATCGTGACGGAATAATCGCAATAACAGACGGACACAAAATAGTGGCGTCTAACGATGAAAGTATGGTAGGTAAAAACGTTAAAGAAAACGAGGTTGTCAGAAAACTGAGAAATAACGGTAAAATCGGCAAGTTGGTTAGAGTACAGAATAAGTTTGAAGGCTATTACGGCAGTATGGATAAGAGCAGAGATTACTATATATATGTGTATCTGCCGGAATGTACGGTTTTTGAAATTGTACCGAGAAATATACTCTATGCGCTTGCAATGTATATAACATTGCTTATTATTATCCAACTTATCAAGCAGAGTTCGGAAAGAAAGTACCTTGTTGAACAGAATAAACGTGAGAAGGAATACAAGGAAAAGCTTATGGAATCAGCGAAAAAGGCAGAACAGGCAAACACTGCAAAGACGGAATTTTTACAGCGAATGAGCCACGATATTCGCACGCCGATAAACGGTATACGCGGTATGATAGAGCTTGCGGATTATTACAGTGATGATTTGCAAAAACAGGAGGAATGTCGTAAAAAGATATGGGACGCGTCCGGATTGTTGCTTGAATTGATTAATGAAGTACTTGATATGGGTAAACTTGAATCCGGCGAAATTCTTCTTGAAGAACGTGAATTTAATTTAAAAAAGTTGCTTGGTGACATTGTTAATGTGGTCGAGAAACAGTCGAAAGAACATCAGCTTGAAATTGTTCAATGCGATTATCAGATTGAACATTGGAACTTGATCGGAAGTCCTATACATATAAAGCGTATGCTTATGAACATATTGAGCAATGCCGTTAAGTATAACAGGTACAATGGCAAGATTATACTTGATTGCCGAGAGGTGAGTTGTATCGGTAATGTGGCGCTGATTGAATTTATTTGTAAGGATACAGGTATCGGAATGAGTAAGGAATTTCAGGAACATATTTTTGAGCCGTTCGCACAGGAATTTAACAGTGCAAGAAGTTCGTTCGGCGGTACCGGTCTTGGTATGCCGATTGCGAAAAGCCTTGTTGAAACAATGGGCGGCAATATTGAATTTGAAAGTGAAAAAAATGTCGGAACTACTTTCAGATTGAAAATTCCGTTTAAGATTGATGATTGCGTTCATATCGAAGAACCGACAGAGGAAGAACATAATGTTTCCATAGAGGGAGTACGCGTGCTTGTTGCGGAAGATAATGACCTTAATATGGAGATTACGGAATTTGTGCTTTCATCAGTCGGCGCGGTGGTAATAAAAGCGTCAAACGGTCAAGAGGCAATAGAGATTTTTGAAAAATCTGAAGTCGGAGAAATTGACATTATATTGATGGACGTTATGATGCCGGGCGTTGACGGATTGGCTGCAACACGAATTATACGCTCAATGAGCAGAGAAGACGCAAAGACAATACCGATTATCGCAATGACTGCAAATGCGTTTTCTGAGGATCGTCTCAGAGCAGTTGAGGCAGGTATGAATGAACATCTTGCAAAACCGCTTGAATCGACTGTTATTATTAAAACGATTGCGAAATATTTGAAAGAAGAATAATAAAAAAGCAGATACTATAAGTGGATACTATGTTGTAT
>SKEF01001425.1_pt1 | contig 21002 bp, 11 predicted proteins | sample 4826691 | NCBI WGS metagenome assembly SKEF01 (sample SAMN11008816, study PRJNA524170) | human gut metagenome | biome: Human fecal sample; material: Feces; isolation source: fecal sample from pouch patient p23, p27 | host: Homo sapiens | place: Israel: Tel-Aviv | collected 2016-08-24
CTGTATCTTATGATATGGAAAGAACAGAAGGGGAATCGAGTAACAGAAATAGAAGAATATATCTGTGAATAATAGATTCTTAAAGCCAAAAGCTGTATTAGCAGGAGAAAACCTGAAATACAGCTTTTGTTGTTCTTTTGAAATATGGAAAGTTATGCTTTTTTCATTTTGCCAAGTTCTCTGCGGGCAAAAACAACTGCCAGGATAAAAGCTGCAGTATCTGCAATCGGGCCGGCATACATTACGCCGTCAATTCCCATGAATATTGGGAAGATGACAACCAGTGGTAACAGAAAGATTACCTGTCGTGTCAATGACATGATGATACCAAGACCTGCTTTTCCTATAGAAGTAAAAAATCCGGCGGACATCGGCTGGATGCCGTTGATAAAGGTCATAAACATAAAAATACGGAAATAACGTTCCGCAAACCGGAAATATGCTTCACTTCCTCCGCCGAACAGAGAAATGATCTGTCGCGGGAAGATCTGGAAGCAGATGAAAATGAGGACTCCGCAGATGTGTCTGTGGAAGAGGATGACAGTGAAATTATAGATGAAGCAGAAGAAACAGAGGACGAAGATTTTTCTTCAGATACATCAGAAGCACTTTTTTCAAGTGATGAGCAGGCTGTTGATGCGGGAATATCTTTAGCAGGATACAATTATTCGATTGCAATGGTAGACTGTGGACGTAATTATTACAGTGTTGAAAGTCTGGAAAGTATTATCGACAGTGCATCGGATGCTGGTATGCATTATGTTATGCTGGCACTGGGAAATGATGGACTTCGATTCCTTTTAAAAGATATGTCCTTAACTGTTGGTGATCAGAAATATTCAAGCTATGCAGTTACAAAGGCGATTCATGAAGGAAATGAAAAATATCGTAATTTTGAAGTAGATGAACTGACAGAGCATGATATGGAGGCAATTTTATCATATGCAGGAAATAGAGGAGTAGAAATTATTCCTCTGATCAATACACCTGGACATATGGATGCAATCCTGAATGCAGCAACCTCATTGACAGGCACGAATTGTGCATACAGCAGTTCTGCACGGACCATTGATGTAACAAATGGTACGGCAACTGCATTTACGCAGGCTCTTTTGCAGAAGTATATCAGCTGGTTTGCATCAAAAGGATGCACCATGTTTAATATGGGAGCTGATGAATATGCAAATGATGTAAACGGTACACCACATTTTTCTGATCTGATACGAACAGGTGCATATAGTAGTTACATTACTTACTTAAATACAGTTGCTGGAATGATTGAAAATGCCAGTATGACTCCAATGGCATTTAATGATGGTATTTATTATAATAAGCAAACTGGCTATGGAACTATTGATAAAAATATCCTTGTATGTTACTGGTCATCTGGTTGGAGTGGATATGATGTTGCGTCAGCAGAGTACTTGAGCACTCAGGGATTTAAAATGATCAATACGCATGGTGACTGGTATTGGATTGTTGGAGGAAATAAAGTCACAGCAGATAAGGCAGTACAGTTTAATGTAAAATCATTTCCGGGAAGTACGGTAGCAAATCCAAATGGTGCAATGTTCTGCATCTGGAGTGATTATGCATTTGACAGAGATTCATGTGCGACAGATGCAGGAGTGGCAAATGCAGTATCTGGCATTATTTCAAACTTCGGTTCGACTCTTCCGGATACAACTGCAAGAGAATCTCATAAAAACGTAACAGTAGCAGATGAAGCTGTGCCGGAGATTGCGTTTAATGGAACTCTGGAAAAAGGTGGCGATACCTCTGTTTTATCAATGACAGATAATACAGAAGTATGTTGGACCACAAGTAATAAAAATGTCGTTATGTTGGAGCAGAATACAGAAGAAAATTCTATCAGTACCAATGCTTTGACAGATTCTGTCATTGGAAATAGTGTAAAGGCTATGGTAGTCGGACCTGGAAATGCAACAATCACTGCAGAGACAGCTACCGGAATTAAGCATACACAGGAAGTTAAGGTAGAAGACGGAGAAAACAGCGGAGAAGCCCAGACAGAAGAAATCAAACTCAAGGTTGGAGAAAAAACTACCAGAGTGCAGTCTGAGGTGAACAATGAAAAGAACTGTAACACAGAGAATTATGATGAGGGAATTGCAAAGGTTGAAGTAAAAGGCGCAGATGCACAGGAAGGAAAAACAACCTATACATCTACAAGCGTTACTATGGGAAATCTGGCAGGAAACAATACTTCCTGGACAAAAACAGCGTATTTTTATAAAACTGGGAATAATTATTATCCGGTGTATGCACGTAGAGTGTATTCTAGAGGATACTATTGTTACTATTATGGATATTCAACCGCTGATTCTGCATCATCCGTCCAATCTTTAGGATATAATTGGGATAGCTCACAATCAGTTACGGTATATAGTGCAACAACATCTGAAGAAACTCCTGCTTCGACAACAATCACTTTCGAGGGTGTGATGCCGGGAACGACTTCTTATACGGTAGGTGAGACAGGGTATACAATTGTTGTAAGTGCAAAAGAAACAACAGAAAACAGAGTATTATATTATACTCAGAGTGAGAAACTTGATATTGAGGCACCGGAAGGCACTTCTGTAAGCTATGAAGTAACTGCTGGTAAAGATATTGTAAGTGTTGACAGTGATGGAACAGTTACTGCCGGAAGTACAGAAGGTTCTGCAACAGTTGTTGCAACTGTAAAGACTGTCAATGATGCAGTATATGCAGTCTATACTTACGCGTACAAAGTAACAGCAGAAGATTTAAGCAAAGTTACTCCATTGGAAATTGAATATTGGATTACGAATACGCATACGAAAGATGTCAATGAAAATGAGGAGTATTCTTTACTGGCTTCTGATGCATATACAGAAGAAGGTTTGGAAGTTAAAGATTTAATGCCAGAAACAACAGTATCTACTGGTAATAATCATACAGATTATTATTGGCAGTGTAGGATTTTGGATCGTTCTGTGAATGAACAGACAACTGCTAATGGTGACGATGAAACAACAAGCGGCCAACAGTTTACAAAGGTAAGATATTATGAGCAAAAATGGTCTGTTTATACGACAGATGGAGCTTGGACAGATATATCGGAGACAAATCAGCTGATAGCATATTATCTGGAAAAGGTGGATATATGCGATGAGGTTACAGCATATACTGCGGACTGGGGAACTATTGGAGATGGAACGAGTAATTGGGGATATTCTCCGGAAAGCACAAGATGTTCTTTGTCAGTGCAGGTTGTGTACGAGGATGCAACAACAAATCCAGCAACTACAAATGCAAATGATATTAAAAGTAAAACTATATTCTATTATGTAGGAAGTAATCGAGGCATTGGTACTGTTTTATTAAATGAAAATAGTGATTATGAAATTTATAAGGTTACTTCTGAAACAGGAACAGAAACAAGTTCAACAAGCGGAAATTATGTTACACTTACAAATTTGACCTTAGATAATAACGAAAAAACAGTATGGGAAGGAACTGCTGTTGAAGGAAAAGTTCCGATTCATAATGATAGCCAGAATCCAGACACATCAGATCCAAAAGATAATTTATATTGGGCAAAAGCTGGTGACGCGATTCTTTTACGTGTATACGTTCGTGCAAAGGTTACAGAGGATTCTCTGAGAGTACATTATATTGATCAGACAGATGGAAGCAGTGACAATGAATTCTACAACTACAATATTGCAGTAAAGAGTGGTACATTATTTGATACTTCCTTTGCATGGGATGAAGATAATAAACAGTTGGTAAGTAACACTGTTAAAAATATTAAGGGCGTAACCCAGACAGTACAGTGGGAACTGGCAAGAATGACGGAAATCGGTGCCCAATATCGTTATAGTACGTATGAATGTGTTGGTGCAAGAAGAAGTGATGATGGTAAAGATGTTTATATCTATTACAAATTTCAAAATTCACATTCCTTTGTAGTGGATTATGGACGGCCGTTAGAAATCACCACTGAAGATCTGAAATTGGGCGATACAAGCTGGGAGGAATCAGAAGTATCGAAGGCCATGTATGGAGATGTGGATTTGGATACTACGAACCATGTTCTTGTATATACACCAAATAAAGTTATGCTCAGTGCAGAAAATTTAACATTGACTTTAACAGGTAAAGACAGCGAGGGAAAGAAAACACACGCTACTCATACGATTAATATTTATCCGGCAAGTACCGTGTACTATGAAGAAGGATTTTTGAAAACAGCAGGATTTTCCGAAGGCTCAAAAGGAAAGGATAAGCAGAATAAGGCTGTGTTAGGTGAGGATTCTTATAACTATGGTTATGATCCAATTTATAAAGACACGAACGGAAAATCGAATGGTACAGAGGCAGGAAGCAATAAGAGTGGTGATAGTGCAACATTCGACTTTACAGGAACTGGCGTAGATATTTATGCAAATACGACAGCGTCTACTGGCTCATTGACAATTAAGATAACGGATAGGTCATCTGGTGTAACTAAAAATATGGCAATTGTCAATACACAGATTAAGGGTGAAGAGATACAACAGGTAGCGACAGGATATAATGTACCGGTATTTTCTAAAACGAATCTGGCATATGGAGACTATACAGTTACAATTACTCACTCCATGAATGACAGACAGGTTAACATTGATGGTTTCAGAGTATATAAAACACTGAAAGACAGCACAGTTTATACAAATGACGAGGAAGATAATCCAAGCTTCCTGGAAGTTAGAGACCTGCAGTTTGGTACGCTTACAAACATTGCGGATTATGGTAAAGATGGTAGAAATGTTTATGCTGTAGGAGAACAGGTTTACAAAGATATTACTGCAGATGTGACGAAAGCTAATGCGGTAATTACAGTAAATGGAAAACCAACGGATGAAGCAGCTCAGAAGGCACTCTACGAAAAGGGTCCGAAGAATGAAGTTTATCTTGCAAAAGGTAGTTCATTGACAATCAGTGTAAATACAGCGAGAAAAGTTCAGCTTGGATTAAAAGGTGTAGATGGATCAACAAGTTATTCTCTTAACGGTGGAAAGAATGAAACAGTTTCTACAGTGGATATGTTCTATACGGTAAAAGAAAAAGGTGAAGCAGAGCAACAGACAATTACAATCAAAAACACAGGAAATAATATTCTTTCTGTTACGAAACTGAAAGTATGTGACGATCCAAATGCTCTTCAGCCGCTTTCTGTAGGCAGTGTTGTATCAGCATTGTATGCAGCAGGACTGAAAGATCCAGAGCAGCCAACCGCTACTCCAACACCGACCGTAACTGCAACCGCTGCACCAACCCAGAAACCAGTTCAGCAGATCAAGCTCGCAACACCGAAGCTTGGAAAGGTCGTTTCCGCAGGATACAATGCTCTGAAACTGAACTGGAGTAAGGTGAACGGTGCTAATGGATACCGTGCATATGTAAAAGTCAACGGACAGTGGAAAGCACTTGGAAATACCAAGAGTACAACCTATGTTCATAAGAAACTGGAAACAGGTAAGAGCTATACTTATACGGTAAAAGCATACAAGAATACCAAATCTGGTACAGTTTGGAGTTCTTATGACAAGAAAGGTATAACAGGCAAAGCTGCCTTAAGTGCACCGTCACTTCGTAAAGCAAAGAGAACTTCTGCAAAGAAGGCAACTCTTTCCTGGAAGAAAGTAAACGGAGCAAGTGGATATGTTGTTTACCGCAAGACAAACAACGGAAGATGGCAGATTGTCAAGAAAATTACCAAAGGAAATATAACTTCCTTCACAGACAAGAAGTTATCTAAAGGTAAGAAGTATACTTATACAGTAAGAGCTTACCGCACGGTAGGAAAGAAAAATATCTACAGCGGATACAACAAAAAAGGTCTGAAAGTAAAATAAGATAGGACTTAACCCCAAAGGGTCTGGCGAACAATGCCAGACCCTTTTTGAATTTCGAAAATAACCGACGAAAACCTCATACTTTAGTAGGAAGTAAGTACACTCATTAGATAGTAGAATCTAAAAATGTATAAGTAGCTTTAATGCGACTTGCGTTTTGAGGAGAAAGAAAAATATAAGGAGGGTGTGAGAGTGAATTGTGATAAGAAGCCGAGCGAGGAGCGGCGCTGGATGCAATATTATCCGGAAATGATGCTGCGGATGATCCAGAAGCCGGATTGTACTGTGTGGGAATATCTGGAACGCCATTGTCCGGGAATGGATGTGGCTGCAATCCATTATTATGGAGAGGATATCACCTGGAAAACGGTTTTTGAAGAATCAGAAAAGTGTGCAAAATCGTTAAAGGCAATGGGATTTGGTGAAGGAGATCAGATACCGGTATTTTTCCGACTTGTACCGAACTTTATCTATCTCTTACTGGCAGCAGGTGCCGGATGTGAGGCGGTAAATAATAATCAGCTTGACCGCGTGCAGAGTTTTCTTGAAAAACACAACTGCAAAGCACGTTTTACGGTTGGATATGGAAGTAGCGAAGGCGGCTCTAATCTGACATTTCAGATGGCACCCAAAGCAATTCATAACGGAAATGTTGGTGTACCAATGCCATTGAATGATATGGGAGTATTCAAGCCGGGAACGCAGGAAGAACTTGGATATAACGAAATGGGTGAGATTTGTACATCAGGACCGGGAAATATGCTGGGCTATGATCGTAGGAGTGCAACGGCCAAAACACTTCAGACGCATGCAGATGGAAAAATCTGGCTGCATACCGGAGACATCGGATATGTAGATGAAGATGGAGTGTTCTATGTATTAAATCGTGGAGCTGCACATCGTTTTGGCGGGGGAGAACTTGCAGTTCTTCCAATGGAAAATCGACTTGCAGATGCAAAAATCAAAGGCATCAAAGATGAATTTTTTGTTTTGATTGAAGATGAGGATCATGATGGATATTTTGTTCCGTATCTTTATGTTGTCCTTGAAGACGGATACTCCGTAGAGGACATTACTGAGGCTGTACAGTTTTGTCTGGAACCGTATATGTTTCCAGTTGAAATATTGGCAATTGATGAAAGACCATTCTTCCATTTTAAGACAAATCGTATTGAATTGTCGAAGGAATTGAAGAAAAAGAGTTCAATTGCAGAATAAACCAGGCTCTGTAAACAGAAAACAGATGGAACTGTAAATTTAAATAAGAAAGAAGGAGAAAAGGAATGAGTAAAAAATTACACTCAGGTCTGAAGCGCACACTGGCATGGATGCTGGTTGTAGCCCTTATGGTTCAGGGCTGTATGGTTGTTTATGCAGATGATTTTTCCAGCGAACCGGAGGCGGTCGTTTCAGATGAAAGTTCTGATGAAGATGCCAGTGCAGAAAGTGACCTGGAAATTGCTGAAGATGAAGATACATCAGCAGATCTAGAGGTGTCTGAAGACAGCAACGAAGATATGGATTCAGATGTTACTGTTGAAGAAGAGCAGGAAGATGAAGCTGGAGTAGATGTGTTCTCTGACGGAAGTAATGTCGCAACATTTTCTGATGGTGCAGATGCACAGGATGAAACGGATGATCTTAAAGTTGATATAGGAAATGTTGATATTGCCGGAGGACAGCAGTACAGCTATTCACGTCTGTATGATAAAGATGGATATGTTAGGTATGCAATAGGAACATATCCAGCAAATGGAAGCAGTTTGACTCTTAAAGTCGGCGACAAAAGAGGAATGATGTATCATGCTTTATATACTTCTACATCCTCCAAATATACAGACTATAAAAAAGCTAGCTGGTCAAAAGTCAGTGGTAATCATAGCAGTTCGATTTATAGTGTTGAATGGTCCAGCGATGATGAAAGCATTGCAAAGGTTGTTTCAGGCTCCAGTTATGGTCCATATACTACAGGTATGTGGGTTCAAGGTGTCAGTGAAGGTACAACAACAATCAGATCTACATTTATACCAGGTACGTCATACAAAGATAAAGTAAAAACAGTGACAAACACTTTTACTGTTACTGTTACAAAAGCAGCAGAGCAGGTAAATATCGGAGATACTTTTACACTGGAAGGAACAGCGACAACTCCATATCTGACAACAAAGGCGACATCTACAAATGTGGCGAGCTTATGGGGAAGAACATCAGAAATTAACTATAATGCTTCCGGAGATGGTCTGGAAACAGCTCAGGCAAGCTGGAAAGTATGGACTGATACTGGAATAATCACGCATAGGTTCTGTATCAACTTTGGCGAAATGGTGGGACGGACTCCACAACAGTCAGATAATACAACGTATACACCTTCACCGTCGGACAGCATGTCTGATAAATTCTTACGCCCATGCGTAATGCCGCCGGATGGTATTTATATAACGAGTGTTAGCGATAAGGGATCCGTTGTTGATGGTAATGTAGTATTTAATAAGGCAACCGGAACTTCAAATTATCTTAATATGTACAGTTACTGTATTAGCAATCAGCAGAAAGTTGACAGTACTACTTATTATCAGAATGTTCAATATACAAGCAGTGATGAGACTGTTGTGAAGAAGTATAAGCAGGATAAGTATTCTGTACAGCTTAACGCTCTTAAAGCAGGTACTGCAACGTTAACAGCTTCATATCAGCCGGTAGATGAAAACGGAGATGCAGTTGGCGCTCCGATCACGAAGGACATTAAAGTTATTGTATGTGGTTTCTATATTGATGAGAAGGCCGCAGATGGAACAAACACAATTGAAATGTCTCTGGATGATGAGTCCATTACCAAAAAAATTAATTATAAAGTAATTGACGCAACCGGAGAGGGAGAAGCAACAGAACCGATCACATGGACTGTTGATAACCCGACAGTTGCATCTGTTGACTCAGATGGTGTTGTAAAAGCAAAAGCAGCAGGAGAAACAACAGTAACTGCACAGTATGGTGACAGCAGTGTGAATAAGGACACTGTAAAGATTATTGTTAAAGGTGCAGGAAGTCTTGCTTTTGATAAAGTAGAGTCCAAAATTAAAAAAGATGGAACGGATACCATTAAGGCAACTGCAACTTATAACGGTTCTACAGTAAGAAATGCTGATATTAAATGGGAAAGTGAAAATCCTGAAATTGCAACAGTAGATGGCGGCAAGATCACTGGTGTTGGATATGGTACAACAACTGTAAAGGCATCATGGACGGCTGACAATGGAAAGACTTATACAAACAGTGCAACTGTAAATGTTGTATACGATGGTCTGTATTTATCTGACGCGCAGAATGAAGTAACTATGCCTCAGGGAAGTAAACAGGAAATCGTATGGACAATTCAGAATATGGGTGAATATTCCAAAGGTTCTACTGGAGAAGGATATAATCCATCCTCTGATGTAACATGGAAATCCAACGATGAAACTGTTGCAACTGTAGATTCTGCTGGTGTTATTACTGCCTGCAATCTTGCAGAAGGTGAAACAACAGCAAGTACAACGGTAACAGTAAGCTACAAAGGAACAAAAGTAAAAGATATCACAGTAAACGTAACCGAAAATCAGAATGTTGTTGTAAACGGCGATCCTGTAGAAATTGCAGGAACGAAAGGCGAAAGCAAGACAAACAGTAAAGGTGAAGACGTTACAGATACATGGAAGATCGGTTATCATGAAAATGGTCATGGAAGTCTGAATGCTCAGTTCTATGGAAACGGTAAAGATAACATTGATATTGTAAGTACTGAAGGAGCCAAAGTAAGTGTTACAGGAAGGACTCCAAGCAGTGGATATATCTATCTGAGTCATAAATATTATGTGGCAGCTGGAAATAAACAGCTTTGTGGTGTATGGCAGACCATTGCAATTAAAGTTAATGGTGAAGCCGGACTGTATCTGGATAAATCTTCCGTATCTATGAAGATGGGTGAAGCTGATACAGCAACCATCATGGGTACTTATATTAAAGCGGATGGAACAGAACTGGGAAGCGATTACTGGGCTAATAAGAGCAATCCGAAGCTTTCCAAACTTGAAATGGTTGATGGAGACACCAGCATTGTTACAGCAGAAGCAGATGAGAAAGATGGAAGATTACTGCACCTTACTGCTGTTTCTCCTGGAAAAACGACAATTACGATCAAGTGCTATCCGTTTGAGCCTACAGCAACCTGCAATGTAGAAGTAACATCTGACGCAAGACTGGTTCTTACTCCGGCAGATAAGCTGAGCGTAGTACAGGGTGATACAGCGACGATTGAAGCAAAAGCATGGGATGGTTCTGCATATGTAGAAAATCCTGAAATCACATGGCAGAGCTACAATACAGCAATTGCAACTGTAGACGACAAAGGTGGAGTTACAGGTATTAAAAAAGGAAACGTTGGTGTAGCTGCAACATGGAATGGTGTCACATCTGATCCGGTACAGGTTACGGTAGTTCCAAGTAGAAATGTCTCTCTGACAACAGAATGGAATGACAGTGACAACCAGGATGGCAGTCGTCCTGAAAAAACAACTGTTCAGTTGACTGCAAATGGACAACCGACAGGTGCCCCTGTAGAACTGAATGCAGACAACAATTGGACATATGAATGGAAACAGCTTCTTGCAGAAGATGAAGAAGGAACAAATATCGTATATCGTGTAACAGCAGATGCCCCAGAAGACTATACTGCAAAAGTAACAGGTAGTGCGGATGACGGATTCGTTGTTACTTATTCACATGAAATCGCAAAAACATCCGTCACAGCATCTGTAACATGGGATGATGCAGATGATAAAGATGGAATCCGCCCGAAATCTGTAAGCTTCCAGTTGAAAGCAGATGGCGAAAATGTTGGTGATGCTATTGCTGTGAATGCTGGCAGCAACTGGACGAAAACCTGGGAAGATCTTCCGGAGAAAAAAGCCGGAAAAGCACTTACTTATACAGTAGCAGTAAGTGACATTCCAACAGAAGAAGATCAATATACTGTAACAACGAGCGGTGATGCAGCAAGTGGATTTGTATTTAAAGCATCTCACGTGTCAACATCTGTTGAGATTCCGGTTTCTGTAACATGGGATGATGCAGAGAATCAGGATGGAGCGCGTATCGGAGCAGTAGAAGCAGAGCTTTATGCAAACGGAGAAGTAACAGGAAACAAAGTGACTCTGAATGCAGAGAACAACTGGACAGCAAAATTTGCATCTGTAGATGTGAAGAAAGACGGAACAAGAATCAAATATGAAGTAAAAGGTACAGAGGCAGATGGATATGATGTTTCTGTAGCTGGAGATATTCTTGATGAAAAAGGTCTTGTACTTACTTATAAACATATTCCAGCAGTGGTAAATGTCAGCGCAAGAGTATCATGGAATGACGCAAATAACCAGGATGGAATCCGTCCGACAGATACACTTGTTCAGCTTTATGCAGACGGAACTGCACTTGGTGACAAAGTAGTTATTGAGTCAAATAAAGAATGGACAAAGACCTGGTCAAATCTTCCGAAATATAAAGCCGGAAAGGAAATTGCTTATAATATGATCGCGTATGCTGTTTCCGGATATACCGTAAAAATAACCGGTAATGCTTTAGAGGGATATAAAGCAGAGTACACGCATAATGTACAGAAAATGAATGTGACTGTTCAGAATGCATGGAATGATCTGGATAATGTGGTGGATTCCCGTCCGGCTCAGCTGGTTGTTGAAATCTATGCAAATGGAAAGACAACGGGCAAGAGAGTAACTCTGACAGAAGCAAATAACTGGAAAGCAACCGTTTCGGGTCTTGACAGAAATGCATCCGGAAAACGAATTCAGTATGCCGTCAAGGCAGTTGGAACTCCGGCAGGATATAATATTTCCGTAAGTACAGATGCAAATGGAAATATTAAATTAATCAGCAACTTTACAACTTATACGAAAAAGTTGCGACTGAAACTTTCCAAAACATCTTATATATATAATGGAAAGAATGCAAAACCAAAGGTTACTGTGTATAACGGAAGAAAGAAAGTAAGCAGCAAGTATTATAAAGTAACTTACAAAAATAATAAAAAGGTCGGCTACGCAACCGTGATCGTTAAAGGCAAGGGCAAATTTGCAAAATACGCAGGCAAGGCAGCCTTTACGATCAAGCTTAAGACATTGAAAAAACCTTCTGTTAAAAAAGGTGCAAAGGGAACATTGAATGTAAGCTGGAAACGTGACAGACAGGCAACGAAGTATGTTGTACAGTACAGCCAGAGTAATAAGTTTAAAGGTAAGTCCACAAAAACTGTAACAATCACGAATAATAAGATTGGAAAGACTGTTCTGAAGGGACTTACAGGCAAAAAGAATTATTACGTTCGTGTACGCAGCTGCAAGGCCGTAAACGGCAGGAAAATCTGGTCATCCTGGAGCAGCAGATCATCAAAGGTTAAAGTTAAATAAGAAATAAAATCCATTTATGTGTCAGGGGCAGCCGGGTGCTGCCTCTGAAAACGAGGAGGAAGAAAGAAATGTATAGAAAATGGCTGGGATGGAAAAAGGTTGCCGTATGCCTTGTTGGTGCTGCAATGATCATGCAGGGCGCAAGCATTGCCATGGCTTCTGACGAATATCCTACGGAACAGGAAACCACAGCTTCTGACGAAAATGCACAGGAAAGCACAGATACAGATTCTGAAGAAAAAAATACTGACGAAGAGGAAACAAAAGCGGACGAAGAAAAAAGTTCGGAAGAAACGGATTCTGAAGAACAGGATACAGTAGAGGATTCTGAATCAGAAGCTGGCAGTGAAGATGTTGAAAAAGATGCAGAAGAAACAGATGTAACAGAGAATACGATTGACCCGGAGGAGACACCGGAAGAAAGTGAAAAAGTACTTGCAGCAGAAGAGGCTGGTACAGCGGCAGAAGAAACGGGTCTTGCTGTTTCAGGTACAGTCAGTCATATTGACTTGTCAAGAGTGGCATCTGCTTCATTGACGGTTGGAGATAAAACTTTAACTCAGACAGTAGTCTTTGATGAAGGAGATCTTGGAAACATTACAGTTTCTCCGGATTATGTGGGAGCAATCGTTATGGGACAGGGACAGATCCACATTGCAGGAGTCTTTCCGACAGGGACATATGCCTGCCCGATTGAATACACAGTATCTATTACAAAAGATGTGACATTTACAGATCCGGAAACGGGAAAAACATATACACAGACAATGACATTTACTTCGTCATTCAATTATTGGGATGAAAGTAATATGTGCCCGAGCCTTGGGGGAAGAGAATACTGGTCTCATGGATTTGTGATTCCGTGGTCCGGTATGGATTTCTGCTTTGGAAGTGCAAGTGATGTGATTCCGGCACCAAGTGAAGCTCCGAAACCAAGTGAGGCACCAAAGCCAAGCGAAGCTCCGAAACCAAGTGAGGCACCAAAGCCGAGCGAAGCTCCGAAACCGAGTGAAGTACCAAAGCCAAGTGTAACACCGGATACCACTGCGACACCAGCGGTAACAGAAATGCCGAATGCAACGGAAACTCCGGATGCGACAGATACACCGACCCCGGCTGTAACAAACGCGGATTCTGGAAATAATGGTGGAAATGGCGGCGCTTCCGGTTCTGACGGAACAAATTCTAATGGAACAAATACTGCAGGAAATGCATCTGGTTCACAGAAAACAAATGGTGTAAAAACTGCAGATGAGACAAAGGTTGCAGGCTCTGCAATGATGTTCCTGTTTGCGTTTGCTGATGTTGTACTAGCTTTCTGGGCACTTCGACTGAAACATCGCAGAGGCGAAAAATAAATCATGATCATCACTGAAATATAGTTGAAAATGTTGCCGGATTTCTCTGGAGAGGAGCAGATCCGGCAGCATTTTTCTATTTGAATGCTGACTTTACAGAAAAACATCGGCTAATTATAATAAAAATGTAAAAAGGAAGATTCAGGAGGAACTACATGTCATATATGATCAGAAAAGCGGAAAAGGGGGATCTGCCGCGAATTTATGAGATTTATGAAACAGCGAGACAATTTATGCGGGAGAACGGAAATCATGCACAGTGGGGAGCAGGGGACAGACCGGAAGAACTGCTGGAAGATGATATTTCTCAGGGAAATCTGTATGTACTGGAAGATGCGGTCGCAGATGAAGCAATAATCCATGCAGTATTTGCTTTTATAGAAGGAGAGGATCCTGTTTATCTGAAAATTGAACAGGGCAGCTGGATGGTGGATACAGAGTATGCTGCAGTACACCGTGTTGCGAGTGATGGAACGGTCCGTAATATGCTGGAAAAGATCATGGACTACTGTAAGGCACAGATACCGCATTTACGAATAGATACACATGAGGATAATAAAGTAATGCAGCATGTACTTGAAAAATATGGCTTTGTACGGTGTGGAATCGTGTATGTGCCGGATGGAAGCCCGCGTATTGCATATGAGTTACTGGAAAAATCCGAATGAGTTTTTAATGCAAAATTCTTATAAATATACATTTTGCTATTACGTAAATTTGTGGTAGAATAGAGAGAAAATGAATAGTTATACATAGAAAGGAACTATTATTATGGAAAAAGGTACAATTTTTAAATTTCATAATGACCTTGATACAGACCAGATCATTGCATCCCAGTATCTGCTTCTGCCGAACCTGGATGAAATGAAGGGTCATACATTTGAATCATTGGATCCTGATTTTGCAAAGAAAGTAAAACCGGGAGATTTCGTAGTTGGCGGTGAGAACTTTGGTTGTGGTTCTTCCAGAGAACAGGCACCGGGCGTACTCAAAGCACTTGGGGTACAGGCCGTTATCGCCAAATCCTTTGCAAGAATTTTCTTCAGAAATGCGATCAACATCGGGCTTCCGGCAATTGTCTGTAAAGATCTTCCGGATGATGTACAGACCGGAGATACCATGGAACTTCATATGTCTGATGGTACAGCAGTTGCAAACGGAAAGACTTATACCTGTACCAAACTTCCGGAATATATGCAGGGGATTCTGAATCAGGGCGGCCTGATCGCTTCACTGAACAAGGAGGAGAAATAACCATGGGAATGACAATCGCAGAAAAAATCATCGCAGCAGCAGCCGGTGTGGATAGTGTTAAACCTGGTGATATCCATACGGTTCAGCTTGACCGTCTGATGAGTAATGACGGAACTACACATCTGACTGTAGATATGTATAATAATAAATTAAAAAATCCGCATATTGCAGATACAAAAAAACTTGTTTTTATCGTTGACCACAACGTACCGTCTGACTGTCCGAAAACAGCAGCATCCCAGAAAAAAATGAGAGACTTTGCAAAAGAAAACAACATTGATTTCTGGGAAGGCAAAGGCGTCTGCCATCAGGTTATGATCGAGAATTATGTTCGTCCGGGTGAACTGATCTTTGGCGCAGACAGCCATACCTGTTCTTATGGTGCACTTGGCGCATTCGGAACCGGTGTCGGATGTACAGACTTTCTTTATGGAATGGTAACAGGAACTTCCTGGGTACTGGTTCCGGAATCTGTAAAATTCAATCTGACCGGTAAACTTCCGGAAGGTGTTACCGCCCGTGACCTGATCCTTACCATCATTGGAGAAGTTGGTGCAAACGGATGCAACTATCAGGTAATGGAATTCACCGGAGAAGGCGCAAAAACATTAAGCATCAGTGATCGTATGACTCTCTGCAATATGGCAGTAGAGGCCGGTGCAAAGACAGGTATCTTTGAAGCTGACGAAAAGGCAATGGAATACCTCAAAGAGCACGGACGTGAACCAAAAGCTGTATTCCACAGCGATCCGGATGCAAAATATGTAAGAGAATATACCTTTGATCTGAGTAAAGTACGTCCGGTAGTGGCTAAACCAGATTTTGTAGATAATGTTGTTCCTGCAGAAGAAGCATGTGGAATTGAGATCAATGAAGCATTCCTTGGTTCCTGTAACAACGGACGTATTGAAGATCTGCGCGTAGGTGCTGAGATCATCAAAGGAAAGAAAGTATCTGATAAAGTACGTTTTCTCGTTGTTCCGGCAAGCCAGACCATCTATCGTCAGGCATTAAAAGAAGGTCTGATCGACATCTTCATGGAAGCTGGCGCGATCGTTATGAACCCGAACTGCAGTGTATGCTGGGGAAGCTGCCAGGGTGTTATCGGCGAGAACGAAGTCCTGATCAGCACAGGAACACGTAACTTTAAGGGACGTGCAGGTCATCCGAGCTCCAAAGTATATCTTGGATCTGCAGCAACTGTTACTGCATCTGCAGTTGCAGGCAAGATCGCACTGCCGTCTGAAATCTGAGAAAGAGAAGAGGATAACATAGATTATGGAAAAGTTTACAGGCAAAGTGTGGGTACTTGGCGATGATATCGATACTGACATCATCATCCCGACCGAGTATCTGGCACTCAAGACAATTGATGATATGAAACAGTATGGATTCAGCCCACTTCGTCCGGAACTGGCTGGACAGATTCAGAAAGGTGACATCATTGTTGCCGGCAAAAATTTTGGCTGCGGTTCTTCCAGAGAGCAGGCACCGGAGATTATCAAAGCACTGGGAATTCAGTGTGTCATTGCAAAATCATTTGCAAGAATTTTCTTCAGAAACTCCATCAACAACGGGCTTTTGCTGATTGAACAGCCGGAGCTCCATGATGACATCAAAGAGGGAGATACCGTAACTGTTGTGATGAATGAACATGTAGACTATGATGGAAAACAGTACCCGATCGCTTCCCTGCCGGAGAACCTGATGAGCATCATTCAGGTCGGTGGACTTGTAAAAGCCATGCGCAAACTGAACGGACTGGACTAAGGAGGAAGAGCAGATGGGCGAAACAGTTATTGAAAAGATTATCAGAAATAATGTGGGTCATACAGTAAAACCTGGCGACATTGTGACCGTTAACGTAGACAGAGTCATGATCCATGATATTTTTATTCCATTTGTTGCAGAGAAGTTTGAAGAGATGGGATTCAAGAAATTATGGGATCCGGACAAAGTTGTTCTGATCTATGATCACCTTGTACCGGCAAGTCAGCTGGACGATACCAGACATTTCCATGTGGGAGATGCATTTGCAGAAAAATACGGAATGAAAAACGTACACAGAAGCGATGGAATCTGTCATCAGCTGATGACAGAGGCTGGTTATGTCAAACCGGGTAATATTGTCTTTGGTACAGACAGTCATACAACTACTTACGGATGCGTCGGTGCATTTTCTTCCGGTATCGGATATACAGAGATGGCAAGCATTCTTGGAACAGGAACCATGTGGATCAAAGTTCCGGAGACGATCAAGGTTGTGATCGATGGAGAACTTCCGGCGAACGTTATGTCCAAAGATGTAATTCTTCGTCTGATCGGTGATCTGGGCGCAGACGGTGCAACTTACCGTGCACTGGAATTTACAGGCAGTGCAGTAAAAAATATGTCCGTTGCAAGCCGCATGACCATCGCAAACATGGCAATCGAGGCAGGGGCAAAATGTGCACTTTTCACACCAGATGAAAAGACAGCAGAGTACTGTGAGATTGAACTGAACGATTTTCAGAAGAGTCTTGTCGGGGATGGGGATGCTGCATATCTCAAGACGATGACTTACCGTGGGGAGGATTTTGTTCCGGTCATGGCATGCCCGTCACAGGTGGATAAGATTCGTGATGTCAGCACACTGGAAGGAACGGAGATCGATCAGGTATTTATCGGCTCCTGTACAAATGGACGTCTGGAAGATCTGGCAGCAGCGGCTGAAGTTCTGAAAGGTAAGAAAGTTGCTGATTATGTAAAACTGATCGTGACGCCGGCAAGCCGCAAGATCTACAGACAGGCAATTGAACTTGGTATTCTTGATACGCTGGCAGAAGCAGGTGCAATGATCACACATCCGGGATGTGGACTGTGCTGTGGACGTGCAGGTGGTATTCTGACAGATGGAGAGCGTGTTGTAGCAACAAATAACCGTAATTTCCTTGGACGTATGGGAACTTCCAAAGTAGAAATCTATCTGGCATCTCCAAAGACTGCAGCAGCATGTGCAGTGGCTGGAAAGATTGTCAGCCCGAAATAAAAACTTAAAAAACACCAAAAAAAGTCAAGAAGGAAGAATATTTTTTTCTATCTTGACTTTTTTCTGATTTAGCACTATAGTATAACGCAGTAACAGCAATAACGAGGTGAAGTTTGCAGGAAAGAGGTATAAGCCCACCGAAGGAGTAAAACTCTCAGGTATCCGTATTGTCGGACAGAAACTGTAAATGGATCGTATCTCTGGAGACGCCTGTTTCAGTACAGGGGCCGAAGGTGCAAGCGACGCGTAAGCGTCTTGAATCTCTCAGGCAAAAGGACAGAGGATGCTTTTGATAATTACATCCTGAAGTTTATTCTTTATTTTTATTCTTTTTTAATTGTCTGATTTATCTTGATTCTTAGCAGTTCAACGGAGAACGGTTCTTATTTCTTTATTCCCCTTTTTATGATGCTGAAAAATACATATGTAAGGAGAACTTTTTGAGATGTGGGAAGCAATCAATAATTTTTTAGTTGCAGTGGATGACAAGGTCTGGGGCGTACCGCTTATGGTATTGATCATAGCCGGTGGCGTTCTTCTTACCAGCAGACTTGGGTTCCTTCAGGTACGTCGTCTTCCATTGGCGCTGAAATGGATGTTCAAGAATGAAGAAGAGGGAGATGGTGAGATCTCCAGTTTTGCGGCACTGTGTACAGCATTGAGTGCTACGATCGGTACCGGTAATATCGTAGGTGTCGCAACAGCAGTCTGTGCCGGTGGTCCGGGAGCACTTTTCTGGATGATCGTGGCAGCATTCTTTGGAATGGCAACAAAATTTTCTGAAGGTCTTCTGGCAGTTAAATACCGTGTGGTTGCAGAAGACGGACACAGCCTTGGTGGACCATTCTATTATATCGAAAAAGGTATGGGATCAAAATGGAAATGGCTTGGCAAGATCTTTGCATTCTTCGGTGTTTGTGTAGGACTTTTCGGTATCGGTACATTCAGCCAGGTAAATGGTATTTCCAGTGCCGTACAGAACTTCTTTGACCCGGACAAGACAAACTGTATCAATATCCCATTCCTGGGACAGTATTCTGTAGCAGTTGTTGTTTCTTCTCTGATCCTTGCATTCTGTGTAGCTGCGATCCTGATCGGAGGACTGAAACGAATCGCAACTGTAAGTCAGATCATTGTTCCTTTTATGGCAGTGATCTATATTGTATTCAGCGTTGTGCTGATTATCTGTAACATTACAGAAATTCCGGCAGCAATCGTAACAGTTGTCAAAGCCGCATTTAATCCGAGTGCGGTAACCGGTGGTGTGGTTGGTTCTATGATCGTTGCAATGCAGAAAGGTGTTGCACGAGGAATCTTCTCCAACGAAGCTGGTCTTGGTAGTGCACCGATCGCAGCCGCAGCAGCTCAGACAAAAGAGCCGGTACGTCAGGGTCTGGTCAGCATGACAGGTACTTTTATTGATACGATCATTATCTGTACAATGACAGGTCTTTCCATTGTCCTGACAGGTGCATGGCAGGTAGAGGGAATTGAAGGTGTACAGGTTACCACTTATGCGTTCCAGCATGGACTTCCGTTCCCGGCTAAGTTTACAGCATTTGTATTGATGCTCTGTCTTGTATTCTTTGCATTCACAACGATTCTTGGATGGGATTACTACAGTGAACGTTGTCTCGAATACCTGACAAACGGACATAAGAAAAAAATCATCGTATACCGCTGGTTATACATCATTGCAGTATTTATTGGACCATACATGACAGTAAGTGCAGTATGGACTATCGCAGATATCTTTAATGGTCTGATGGCAATTCCGAATATGATTGCGCTGTTTGCCTTAAGTGGCGTAGTTGCAAAAGAAACAAAAGATTTCTTTAAAGCAGAAAAACATAAGCTCTGATAAACGTAGATTTTAAAAAATGAATAAATCCTCCTGTTTTTCATACACTAGACTGTGAATATGAGAACAGGAGGAATTTTTTTGAAGAAAAAAACAAAGACATTGCTTACCTGCCTGGCTGTTGTTTTTGTGGTATCTGGTATATTTATGTACAAAAACATTTTCTGAAATTTCGAGAACAGCTGGTTATCTGATGATTCCATATCTTGTCTGGCTGACTTTTGCAGGATATCTGAATTTCTTTATTTTTTTGTTGAACTGATATTGTTGAGCGGGGCATTGCCTGGTGGGCGGTGCCCTGAATTTTTTGAAACTGATACTTGACAATATTGTGAAAATCCCGTAATATTGGAAAGGAATATGCTTAACGCTAAATAGGTTGAACATTTTTCCAACTGCCGTAATGAATGGAAGTGACAGAATCTGTCACGAGAAATTCTGCGACAGCTTTTTTTATGCACAGGGAATGATTCCGGTGCAGATGGATGAGGGATACAAAGAGGGAAATTATGCTATACTTATAAGGAGGAAAAAGCATGAACTATGATGTGATCATTATTGGTGCCGGCCCTGGAGGGATTTTTGCAGCATATGAATTAATGAAAGAAATGCCGGACTGTAAAGTGGCAGTCTTCGAAGAGGGATATTCCCTTGAGAAAAGAAAATGTCCGATTGACGGCAAAAAGATAAAAAACTGTATCAATTGTAAGAGATGCTCGATTATGTGCGGATTTGGCGGCGCAGGCGCATTTTCTGATGGAAAATATAATATTACCAATGATTTTGGCGGAACGCTGTACGAGCATATCGGCAAGAGTGAAGCAATTGAACTGATGAAATATGTAGATGATATCAATATGGAATATGGTGGCGAAGGAACCAAACTTTATTCTACAGCAGGAACGAAGTTCAAGAAACTCTGTCTGCAGAATAAATTAAACCTTCTGGATGCTTCTGTGCGTCATCTGGGAACAGATATCAATTATGTAGTTCTTGAAAATCTTTATAATGCAATGAAAGATCATGTGGACTTCTATTTTGATACACCGGTACAGAAGGTGGAAATATTAGAAGACGGATATCGTATAATCTGTGAAAAGGGTTCTTATGAGTGTAAGAAATGCATCGTTTCAGTAGGAAGAAGCGGAAGTAAAT
>SKEF01001427.1_pt1 | contig 20988 bp, 11 predicted proteins | sample 4826691 | NCBI WGS metagenome assembly SKEF01 (sample SAMN11008816, study PRJNA524170) | human gut metagenome | biome: Human fecal sample; material: Feces; isolation source: fecal sample from pouch patient p23, p27 | host: Homo sapiens | place: Israel: Tel-Aviv | collected 2016-08-24
GTCCGAAAAGGGCAAATACCCAACCGCCCAGCACTCCTCCGAGAATACCAAGTAACAAATTTATAATAAGGCCAAAACCTCCGCCACGCATTATCTTACCTGCAAGAAAGCCGGCTATAATACCAATAATAATATACCAAATAAAGCCCATTTTATCCTCCTTTTTTATTTAACAACATCAGGTACCACGAATAGTTCAGTAAGTCAAAAATGAATTAACGACAATTTACACTCCAAACGCCACTATAAATTCACTAAAGAGATAATTTGAGCAACAGTCCGGCAAATATTTTTCTTAGCGACTTCCGGCTTCATGGCTGTTTCTAAAGACATGGGCGAAGGAATGATAGAAAAGACACCTTGAAAACCTGCCTGATTCAGAATTTCCGTATCCTCTATGCTGCCTGCCACAACAATGACCGGTATCCCTTGTCGTTTCGCCTCTTCTAATATTCCGGAGGGTACTTTTCCCATTAAAGATTGACGGTCTGTTCTCCCCTCACCGGTTATGATCAGATCAGCACCTTTTATTTTCTCACTAAATTTCAATGTTTGGAGCAGTAAATCAATGCCGGGCTTTAGTTCAGCATTCAGAAAAGCAAGAAAGGCACCTCCCAAGCCTCCGGCAGCTCCTGCTCCGGCACCACATACACATGGGGCACACCGATCCGGTCCAGAATCGCCCGTACCGGCTTATTGCCGGTGCCGTTTAGGGGGGTGTAGATCACTTTCAGGTCTGCCTTTTGGCACACGCCCCGGTTCATACACTGGGTCTCTACCGCGTCCAAAAAGGCGGTCATCATCTTTTCGCCAATGTATTCCACGGTGCCGTCTGCCACAGCGGCGTCAAAGTTCGCTTTCTTAATGCCGGTGAAGTAGTCCACCTTTTCAATATAATGGTAAGTCTCCGCCGCCTCGTCGTCGGTCATTTGGTAGCCGTTTTTGTTGTAGCACTTGTAGCCGTTATACTTGGCCGGGTTGTGGGAGGCGGTGAGGATAATGCCGCTCTGGGCGCCCAGCTGCCGCACCGCAAAGGACAGGCAGGGGGTGGGCTCCAACTCTTCATAAAGATATACCTTAATGCCGTTGCCCGCCAGCACAGCAGCCGCCTCTTTGGAGAACAGGTCGCTCTTGATCCGGGAGTCATAGCCGATGGCCACGGACGGGTGGTCGTATTTGGCGTTCAGATAATCGGCCAGCCCTTGGGTGGCACGGCCTACGGTGTACACATTCATACGGTTTGTACCGGCGCCGATCACGCCTCGCAGCCCGGCGGTGCCGAACTCCAGTGAGCGGTAGAACCGATCGCGAATTTCCTCATCCTGTCCGGCGATGGCTTGCAGCTCTGCCTGCAGGTCCGGATCAGCGGTGGCCTTTTCCAGCCACTGGGTATAGAGTTCTGTGGTATTCATACTGTCACCTTTGCCTTTCTTTGACGATGGGTCTGTCTCTTTCTGCTCCTCATCACGCTATTATTTTAATCCCAATTTGCACCGGTGTCAATAAGCATTGTCAAACGGCTGTCGGTCGTGTATAATAAAAGCAGAAAATCAGGAGAAGAGGTCGTTATTATGTATGCGAAGGTGGAGAGCTTGGGTCTGAACGGGCTGGACGCTTTTTCCGTTACGGTAGAGGCGGATATTAGCACCGGTCTGCCCCGGTTTGACATTGTGGGTCTGCCGGATAGGGCGGTGCGAGAGAGGCGGGAGCGGGTGCGGGCTACCATTAAGAACGGGGGCTACCAGTTCCCGGTGTCCCGTATGACGGTAAATATTGCCCCGGCAGATGTAAAGAAAGAGGGCGCCGTTTACGACCTGCCGGTGTTTGTGGCACTGATGAAAGCCAGCGGCCAAATTCACGGCAGCACCGACGGCTGTGCCTTTTTAGGCGAGCTGTCTCTGGACGGCGAAATTCGGCCCTGCACCGGGGTGCTGCCCATGGTTCTGTGCGCCCGGGAAAAAGGGCTGCACGCGGTGTTTGTTCCCGCTGCCAACCGGGACGAGGGCAGCATAGTGGAGGGCATAGATGTGTTGCCGGTGGCCCATGTGCGCCAGGTGCTGGATCACTTGCAGGGCAAGGCACCGGTAGAGCCTTGCTACCGGGCATTTTCCCCGGAGGAGGACACGCTGAAGTACCTGGACTTTGCAGATGTAAAGGGGCAGCAGAACGCCAAGCGGGCGCTGGAGATCGCAGCTGCCGGGGGACACAATTGCCTGATGATCGGCCCGCCGGGCACCGGCAAGTCTATGCTGGCCAAGCGGCTGCCGTCTATTTTGCCGGAAATGACCTTTGAGGAGCAGATCGAGACCACCAAGATTTATTCCATTGCCGGGGCACTGCCCAGCGGCACTCGGCTGATCAGCCACCGACCTTTTCGCAGTCCCCACCACACGGTATCGCCCCAGGGGCTTACCGGCGGCGGTGCGGTGCCCAAGCCCGGCGAGATTAGCCTGGCCCATAACGGAGTGCTGTTTATGGACGAGTTCCCGGAGTTTGACCGGCGCACGAAGGAGTCCCTGCGCCAGCCGTTGGAGGACGGTGTGATCACCATTTCCCGCGCCGGGGGCAGCCTAACCTATCCCTCTAATATTATGGTGGTGGCGGCGATGAACCCTTGCCCCTGCGGATTTTTGGGTCATCCCACCAAGGACTGCACTTGCAGCCAGGCGGCGGTGAACCGCTACCGGGACAAGGTCAGCGGTCCCATTTTGGATCGGATTGACCTGCATGTGGAGGTGCAGAGCGTGGACTATGCCCAGTTGGCAGATACCACCCGGGGCGAACCAAGCAGCGCCATTCGACAGCGGGTGAACCGGGCACGCCAAATGCAGGCGCGGCGCTTTGCGGGCACCGGCATTACCTGCAATGCCAAAATGCCGCCCCAAATGACCAAGGACTGTTGCCGCCTGACGGAGGATGCCTCCGCCCTGCTGCAAATCAGCTTTGATAAATTAGGGTTGTCTGCCCGGGCGTATGACAAAATTTTACGCATTGCCCGCACCATTGCGGACCTGGAGCAGACAGAGGAAATTAACGGCGCCCACATCTCGGAGGCGCTGCAATACCGGGCGCTGGACCGGAAATACTGGAACCGATAAGAAAGGAGCGACTGGGATGGACGCAAGAATAGAAGAAACCATCAAAAACTTAAAAAGACGGGGCTTTGAGCCGTATTATTTGGAGAGCCGGGCACAGGTGCTGCCCCTGGTGCAAAAGCTGGTGCCTGCGGGCAGCAGCGTGTCCCACGGCGGATCGGAGACTTTAAAGGAAGTGGGCGTGATCGACCTGCTCTCCGGTGGGGATTATCAATATATCAACCGGGCCGGACTGGAGGGCGAGGCGCTGCGCCAATGCTACCAGGATGCCTTTGGCTGTGACGCCTATTTCACTTCTTCCAACGCCATTACCACCGACGGCGTACTTTATAATGTGGACGGCAATTCAAACCGGGTGGCCTGCATTGTGTTTGGTCCCCGCCAGGTGATTATGATCGTGGGGCGCAACAAGATCGTAAATACCTTTGACCAGGCGGTGGAGCGGGTAAAGCGCATTGCCGCTCCCCGCAACACCCAGCGGCTCCATTGCAAGACCCCTTGCGCCGCTACCGGCCACTGCATCAGCTTGGATCAGGAGAATCCCGCCCTGTGCGACGGCTGCTTTAGCCCCCAGCGGGTGTGCTGCAACTATGTGACCACCGCCTTTGACCGCCATATCGGCCGCATTAAGGTGCTGATCGTGGACGAGGAACTGGGGTATTGATTTATTGTATTGCCCGATTACCTATGTGTACATGAAAGGTGCCCCATACGATGGAATACCCATCGTATGGGGCACCTTTTTAGATTTAACTGGCGATAGACTCGATATTGTCTAATGTTAAGATCATATCACTATCTAAAGAATAGACCCATTTGCAATCTTTGTATTTTTTCCAAGCACGAGTATATTCTGATTTTTTCACTTTTTTATCATTTACCTCGTATGTTGGTGTCTTTCCTTCAGGTGTATCTCCCGCATTATCAAATAGAGTTACAACCTTCTTGCAAGTACCTGCGTCTATCCTGTATATTGTTGTAGTTTCGACACCGTGATAGCAAACATACGAAGACATTAATTCTCCTTTTTCGATATAACCAATCACGCCAGATGTGCCGCCTAAATCACCAACCAATTTGACTACTTTTGAATTTATACAGGTGTAAACATGTGCTGCGGCAGAATGCGCACTATCATCGCGTATCACAAGTTCCGGAGCGTCGTCATTATCTATGTACACAAGGCTAAAACCGCACGCTTCAGGATTGTCTACTTCATCTAAATACTTTTTTAAAAAGTTGATATATGCCTTGCGCCAGTTGCCGACCGTTGGGTGCTTTTCTGCTTGTGTAGTGGCCGGCTTTGTGGTTGTTGGTTTGGGCGTGGTACATTTAGCCACTATTTTTCCTGACTCAATATGCCATTGCTTTTTTATTTTGCTGCTTTTACTGTCCCAGATTTTCCAGGATATTTTTATCTTTAACTTGCCCAAGACGCTATCTTGCGAATTTATAAATAGGTCGAGCGGTACATAGGCTTTGATGTCTAAACAGCCGTATTTGTTTGTGGACGCGTCGGCATTAAATACACCTATGGTCCCGCCAAAGTCAAACATATCTACATTAAATACTTCGCCTGCGATACAGATTTCCGGATTTACATAGCCCTTTACTTTTAATTCCAAATCGGTTTGCGGTGATGTGTTGGTTTGCCGGAATATGGGCAGTGCGCCTTGCTTGTATTTCATGGTTTCCGTTACCGTGGTTGAAGAAATGACAGACACACTTCCGTCTATGCCAATCTTTACGGTTATCTTTATTGCCGCGCCCAGCACGCCAAAAAGCTTTGCATCCACGCGCACCGGTATTTTAGTTTCGGTTTTACCGGATACGGATATTTTGGATTCCAGGTCATAGGAGAGGTGTGCGTTACAGTTTTTGACAGTAATACCTACTGCATTGAATTCATCAACTCGCATGATTAACTTTTTGAGCGATATAGTACCGCTGATTTTTACATTGCCTACCTTTTTGGAGAGTTTTATATCGTAGTTGAATGGGTTGGTGCTTGTGCTTGTTGGAATTTCGTTCCCTGCTAAGGCCAATGGCGTAATCGCGGCGGGAGTAACGGTTGGCGTAGTATCGGCATTTCCTGTTTCAATTTTCACAGTTGTATCTTTGTCGGAGGATGAAACAGCTGTTACTACCGGCGACGCTTCACCTGAAAATGTGTATGCGCCCAAAAATTCGTCCAGGCCGGGCGTGGTGAATTCTATGTTTTCTCCTTTTACCTTCTTAATCTTGAGTGCTTTTCCCGATGGATATGCGTCGCAAGGCTCTAGTACCAATATGTCGCCAACTTTTACTGGTTGTAGCGTTGTGGCCTGATTCCCATGTATTTTTATGGAGCTTGTGTCAATTTTCTTGACATTATCTTTGTATTCTACGCTACCGCTATTCTTGAGTTTGATGCCCTCTTTGATTTGCTTGGTGTTATTTAATATTTTTGTTGCATAATCGGCGTCGATATACGACTGATTATCAAAACGATCTCCTGTTTTTTCTTTGTAGAAATGAATGATTTCACTATCCGTGCGAATGGGTTTGTCATTAGCCGATATAAATTGCAGTCCGATGGATTTTACTGCAGTAATTACGGCAAATTCAGTCGTAGCTTTGTCATTTGGTAAAAACGATCCACCTTTGTCTAGGATTTCCCATTCGGCGCAGGCTTGTATTTTTTTGAAATTATCATTGCTTTGGTTTATGTCGTCAAAATAGCTTTTGTCATTCTTGCAGTCGGTATAGCCCTCCTGGTCAGCCAGCATTGCAATCCACTCTGTTCTGGTGATGGCATTTTCAGAAGATACGGCCGGTACACTGTTGTTGTTGTTTGCGGTATGCAGTAATAAGGCAACTGCTCCGGCAATGATAGCCGTTAGGAGCAGAAAGATACTTATTACGAGAATGAGTATCTTTGTGCCTTTATTAAGGGCTCGACTTTTTGTCCGGTTTTGGTTTGAGATGGATGGATTGTTGCTTTGATTATATGTATTTAAGGTTCTTTTGCAATAAGGGCAAGTATGATAGCCGACAGGTATTTCTCTATGACAGTTAGGACACTTCATTATATATCTCCCCTTAATCAATACTATATTTTGTATTGTATTAAATGGGCAGATCTTTTTCAATACGCTGCCAGCGTACTCTTCATATCAAATTCGGCTTTATATACAGAAAAACGCACTTGCATACTTGCAAGTGCGTTTGCTTATGTACGATTATTTGCCTTCCGCGCGGCTCATAGCCAGCTGGAAGTCTTTCTGATGGGTGAAGATTTCGTGACGATAGGGGTTGGTCTTGGTCTCCTTGGCTTTCTTCATAATGAAACCGAATACCACCACATTGACTGCCAGTGACAGTATAGAGATTACGCCCTGCGCTGTGGGGTTGGCAGCGGTGGGGTGCACCGCCGGGTTCATAAACCCGTCAGCATACACACTGGTGATCACGGCGAACTTGCCTTGATCCTGGAACAGCGGGAACACCTGGGCAAACATACACCAAATGGCCAGCGTGTAGGCACGGTTCTGGATCCAGCCGCCCTTGTTCCACAGTGCGTTGGCAAAGGTGGGCGCCAGCAGCAGAGCCAGGCCGCAGTACCAGGAGTGGGTGGGCAGGTTGTTGTAGGTGTACTCAAAGTTCCAAATATCGTAGGCCAGAATATAGCACCAAGTCATATCCGGCCACAGCATATCTTGGTGGTTCTTAGAGGAGTAAATACCCCACCAGCCGGTCATACACAGAATGTTGATGATACCGGCCAGGCCGTTGAGGATATTCCACCAGCCGCCGAACAGCCACACATTTTCGCTGGAGAGCCACCAACCACCGGCAGCACCGCCGGCGCTGATGCCCTTAATGGCAGACTCAAAGTCGCTGGCCACAGCGATCAGAATGTTAATCGCCACAATTACAAAGGGGAACACCTTGAACCATTGGGTCTTGCCGATGCTCCACTTGTACTTAAGCATCATAAAGCCAATGCACCCTGCGGTGGCAGCATACAGCTTGGCATAATGGAACCAGCTGTTCATGTGGACCACCGTATCGTTATTAACCGCCCAGTCAACACCCTTTGCGGCCGCCACATTGATGACGATAAAGTACACGCTCAGTGCAGCCGGAAGCACCAGAAAAAAGAAAATGCCGCCTGCCTTGGAGCGGCGGGCGATTTCGTTAGCCAGCACCAACCCGGTGAAGACCAATGCCCAGCCCAGCAGCTGCCACAGCGCAGTATCGCCGTAGATTTGGAATAACATAGTTATCTCCTCCAAAAAATAAATCATCTTGCGCCGCAGCGCAACCCTTCCGTGGGCGGTTTTCCGCCCGCTTCAATGTTCAGTTTAGACCTGTTTTTATAGATTGTCAATCTTTTAACAAGCCCGGCTGCACATTTCTACATATTGGCAAAAACCGGGGCGGTTTTTTGTTGAAATTGAGTAGCAAAGATGATACAATGTCACTGGTATTACCAAGAACCACAGGAGGGAAACCTATGGAATTTGAAAAGCTGCAGACCGCCAGTTTGAAGGAATTGTTTATTTCGTCTGTGGAGGACAAGATTTTGTCCGGCGAGCTGCCCATCGGCGCGCAGCTGCCTACGGAGCGGGAGTTGGCGGAGATGATGGATGTAAGCCGGGGTGTAGTGAATAGCGGCATTGCGGAGATGGCGCATAAAGGTTTTTTAGAGGTACGGCCCCGGGTGGGCACCTTTGTGGCAGATTATCGCCGGGTGGGTAAGTCGGATATTTTTCTGTCCATTATGCACTATAACGGTGGTATTCTTCCAGAGCAGGAAATTCGCTCCCTGCTGGAGTTTAAGATCCTGATCGACTGTTTTTCCGTGCGCAAGCTCACTGCCCGCGCCATTACAGAGGCAGAGGTGCAAAAGCTGGAGGATTTTGTGGACCAAATGGTCGAGACGGATGACCCGCAGCGGGTGTCAGAGCTGGCTTATGCGTATAATCAGGAACTGAGTTTCCTTAGCGGCAACACCTTTGCGCCGCTGATCTATAATTCTTTTAAGACTGCCAATGTGCAGTTGGGTGCTCGTTATGTGCAGCGTTATGGCAAGGCGTCCCTGTACCATTACCTGCAGCAACTGCTGGTGCAGCTGCTCAACGGCGATACCGCCCGGGCGGTGGCGCTGGTGGAGACGCACTTAACGGATATGATGACCGGCGAGCACCAGATTTACGAATAAGCATACACCAATACAGACGCAAAAAACAGGCTAAGCAATCTACATTGCTTAGCCTGTTTTGTATGTTGTTAGGAATTATGAATACGATAAACTTTTACGCCGTGGTGGGGTACGGTGGCGTTAATGGTGTTGTCGTTGAACCACTCGTCGCTCCACAGCTCATGCACCTCGTACTTGCCCGGCGTTTTGCGGAATTTCAGGTACGCATCGTCCGCCAGTGCGTTAATGTCGTAGGTGACCGTGCGGCGGGAGGTGCCCTTGTTAAACAGGCACAGGGCCACATCGCCGTTTTGCAGCGGGCGGGCCAGAATATCCAGCCCGGCCTGGCGACGAATGCGCTTGCAGGGCTTGCACAGCGGGTCCTGGTCAATGTTGATCAGGTTTTTGTTGGTGACAATTTTTAAGGTGGGGTTCTCCCGCACCTGCTCGTTGTTGCCGTCCACAAACTTGCGCACATCGTTGCCAAGGATCAGCGGCGCGGCCATCATGCACCACAGGGAGAAGTGCGCCCTGTTCTCGTTCTCTGTCAGCTTGCCGTTGCCAACTTCCAGCATATCCGGGTCATTCCAGGCCCCGGGACCGGCGTGGTCATACAGGCGGACATTGTGCTCATAAATCGTCTTAATGCTTAGCCACTTGGGCATGATATCCGGCGTGGTGCGCCACATATTGCCTGCTTTGGCTCCCCATTTGTAGGGATAAGCAAAGCCCCATTCGCAGATGGAATAGATGATGGGGCGCTCCTCTTCGCCGGTAATGACAGCCCATTCCTTGGTGGCCTCTTGCAGTTCTCGACCCATGCGGGCGTATTGCAGGTAAGAGGAGTCAGCCCGGGTAACCACCGGGTTGTAGAGCAACAGGTGGTTCTCGCCCGATTGCAGCTCAACCGTCAGCTGGATACGGCCGGTGGGGCTGGCGCCCTTGGTGGTGGGGAACAGCAGCTCATGTTCCTTGCCGTTGTTGACTCGAATGCGCAGGTAGCGCTGGTGGAGGCACAGAGATTTGTTATAGGCCAGGGTCAGGGCATAGGTGCCGCCTGCTTCTACGCTAAAGCGGAATCCGGCGGTGCCGGAGCCGTAACCGATCATACCGATGCCTTGACCGGAGGGCAGATCGCTGCACTTGACTACCCGGCCTTTGCCGGTGAATTCTGCTTCGCCGGGCAGCAGGATCAGTGCCGGTTCCGTCGTACCCGGCAGGTTCAGTTGCAGGTTTTCAATAATGGGCACATCGCCCTTTAATACATGGTGATGACAAAAGTCATACTTGAAGAATTCGCAGCCCCAGCTGGCCAAGGTTTTGGCATCCAGCCGTTCGTGACCCAAACTGGCCGGTAGATCCTCGCAGGTGAGGGTCCCGTTAGAGGAGTACAGACCCACCTTAAAGCCCCGGCTGTTCAGTTGCTTGATCAGCGCTGGGATCCCCATAGAGAAGGTGCCCAGATCCCCTTGCAGGCGACCCATTTCGTCTCGCACGGAGCTGTGCCAGCAGTCGTCCAGGTTGATATAGTTGTAGCCCGCTTCCGCCAGACCGCTGGCCTCCATGGCCTCTGCCACCTCCAGAATCAGATCCTGGTTGATGTTTTGGCGAAAGGTGTTCCAGCTGGACCAGCCCATAGGGGGCACGGTAGCGCCGCCGTAATTCGGTGCGTCCGTGGTGTCTATGGTCAGCTTAGAGGGGCGTGCAATCTTTTCCAAGGCGCACAGCGGGCAGTTGCCGTTGACGCGGGTGATGATAAACCAGGCTACAAACCACACCAGTAAAATGGCTGCGATAGCCAGCAAAATGATATCAAAAATCATAACAATCCCATCTCCTTAAAGAATTCCAGTTCTTCCTTGGCAGCGGCGTAGGCATCGTCGCTGTCCAGTCCCCGGGCGGTGCGCACCATAAAGTCCTTGCGGTGCCGGGTGTTGTAAATCAGACGGTAGCACCAGGCGTACGGGGTCAGCCAGGGGTGGCCGTCCAAAAATCGAATATAGGGTATGCGGCGCATTTGGCTGTATGCCGGAAACGCCAGGCGCAGCTTGCTGCGCAGGGGGCTTGCTTTCTCGCCCTGCTCCATTTGGCGGCGGGCAATGACGGCGCTTTTGTTCCGGTCCGCGTTACCAAAGGCACCGTAGCTGACCAAAAACGATTCACAGTCCGCTGTGTCTTCCACATAAGGCGTACCCACGCCGTACCAGCGATAACACACGGTGAGCACAATCTTGGCGAATTGTGCCAAACCGGCTTTTTCGCACAAGGTTAGCACCGCTTTTTCGTCGATCCGGCACCTTTGCAGCATCACGGCAAGATCCAGGATCAGTTTGATTCCGGCGCCGTAAAAGCGAAAGTGGTGGGCCAAGTGGGCGATTAGATAGGCAAAGTGGTAATTGTCCTCCAATTTGCCGCAGCAGCCCTCAAATTGGGCTTGATCCATGGCGTTTGCAAAGGCAGTTTCACACCGGGGATCATCGCTGATCAGTGCTGTGTGCACCTCCAGCAACACATCGCCCTTGCGATAGTCGTATACCGGGCCGTTCTGGGCGGTACAGGCAAAGCCGCTGCTCATTAGCGCTTTTTTGGCTGCCTGGCGGTCCGCCGGGTTAATGAGCAGGTCAATGTCGCCCATTAGACGGCACTCCGGCACCGGGTACAGCTCTTTTAAGATCGCGCCCTTAAAAAATACATGGGGGATGCCGGCGTCGCTGAGAACGCGGTACACCCGCTCTACACCTTGCTTTTGGTGCTCGTACAGGAACACGCTGCTAAAGAAGTGCTCGCTGAGTGCCAGTCGGCAGTCCTCCGGGATCACCTCGGTATTGGGTGCTTTGTTGCACACTGCGTACACCACAGCAATCAGATTATGCGCCTTGGCAATGCCGCACAGCTTGCGATAATCCATATCCGGGCGCAAGGCTACCGGCTCGTCCCGCAAAAAGGCGGCGGTCAGTTCAATTAAATAGGCAGTTTCAGCACACATGGATTCCATCGTTAAATAATGTTGTTTTGGTCCAGAAAATCGTGGGCGGCAATGAGAATACTCTTGTCATTGTCAAACCGCAGCAGCGACAGCGCCCGGTCATAGGTGAGCCAAATGTAGTCCTCAATTTCTTCCTTTTGCATGTGGATCACCGTGCTCGGGGTGGTGGCGGCAAAGATGGTTACCGTCTTTTCAACCCGATCCCGAATCCGATACTTGGACAGGCAGGAGAAACCCTCAATCAGCTTAACCCGTAAGCCCGTTTCCTCCTGTACCTCCCGTAGGGCGGTCTGCTCCTTGGTCTCGCCCCTTTCAATATGCCCTTTGGGGAAGCCCCAGTTGGCGGAGCGCTTGTTCTTGATCAGCAGGTAGCGCACCTCCCCCTTAATATCATGGAAGATGACCGCGCCGCAGCTGCTCTCGTAAAGGCATTCCAGCCGGTAGCCGGGAAAGTCCCGCTCCGGGTCCAGATATTCCAAAATGTCGTTGACAATGAATCGTGTGCTCTTGGGCGCCACAATCCAAATGGATTTCTTTTCTTTTTTGTTTCGGAGGACGGCTATCACACGCCCGTCAAAGTTACGCACAGGGTGGTGGATGCCCATAATGTAGGCAGTCTGGTCCTTTTCACCGTATACTGTGCCGTAGTTCAGCGGATACCGATAGCCCGTACCGTCCGTAGAGCCAATAGGCATAACGACCTTGACTCTGGCGTATTTACCGAGCAATTTGTATTCACCACCGAGATAAAAGTTACTATGCACTTATTATATATAAATTGCAAAAGCAATACAAGGCTTTCGCAAAGAAAATTCAAAAAGCCGTAAAACTTGGCGAAAAAAAGTAGCCCTCCGGGGCAGGTGAGAGCCTGCACCCCAAGGGCGTTCTATATTATATACATTATATACAGGAGCCTGTCCGGCGGCTGGTAACAAAAATGGCGTACCCGAAGGTACGCCATTTTCATTTAGGAATGGGGGATTAACCACCCAGCTGCTGAAGCAGGTTACACAGTTCGCCGATTACTTTGTCGGTGTCGCCTTTCAGCATTTTCAGCACGGTGCCTACCACATCGGTAATGGAGCTGTTGTCAGATCCACCGATCAGGGAGCCTACCAAGCTGGCTACCGTGTTGTAGTTATCCTTGTAGTTGACAACTTCAACCAGGTACCGCAGCACGGCAATCAAGGTCTCAGAGGCGTCGCCCTTTACAAACACGCGCGTGCCGTAAGTGGCAGCCTGAGAAGCATCGGTCATCACCTTGCCGTGGCTTGCCAGCTGGAACCAGTCAATATCCATCAGTTCCAGACCCAGGGGTTTACCCTTGATCTTGATCATGCCAAGCACCTGATTCAGCAGCGGAACAATGTTGTCCACGCCGATGATGGGCTTCAGCATAGCGGTCAAATCGTACAGGTCAATGTTCAGATCCAACTTCAGGCCAACCTTAGCCAGTAAACCATTCAGATCCACTTTGAAGGCCTTGAATACCTGAGTCAGTACGGTGTTCACATTCACGATGGGCTTCAAAGCATCCAGCAGAGCGGAAACCGGTGTAAACAGGTTCTCAATCAGCTGCAGCAGGCCGTCGTTGGCAATGAACAGTGCCAGGTTGGGCAGCATGGACATCAGGGTCTGCAGCGGTGCATTCAGAATGTCCTCTACCTTATCCCACAGGGAGTTGACAATATCCAACAGGATGTTGTCATAGGCCTTGCTGATGTCCTCTCTGTACTGATACTGGGTCTTAATGTTGTAGCAGCCGAATGCCTCCAGCAGCGGAACGACCACGGAAGAGTAGCCGTTGGAGCCGGGGATATGAACGATGTTGAAGATGCCCAGAGAAGCATCATTCAGCAGTACATCCAATACGCCGTAGAACGGACGCATTACAGCAGCCAGTGCATTAAAGAAGCTATCCTTATCCTTTACGCCCCACTTAAGAGCGGAGGTGTTGACCTTGGACCAGGAGGAGGCGGAGCCGATTACGGCAGCCGCATTCGCGAAGGTCTTGCCATAGGACTCATCGGTGAGCAGCTTGGCAACGGTCTTGGTAGAATAGTCAATGCCGGTCTGGGACAGCAGGGCGGTCAGGTTGGTGGAGTCGTTGATCTTCACACCGTCCAGTGCCTTGCCGATGCCGGTGATCATGCCATTGATGGTGCTGTCCTTAAAGGCAGCGTCAGCGATCAGCTTGTTCAGATCAGCCAAGCTACCGATCAGGCCATCCAGCATAGGCGGAATGTTCTTCAAGAATTCTTGATCCACAGTGGAGGGATAAGAGAACTTGTAGTCCTTGGTCTGGTATTCGCTGTAATTCCAGAACGCGTTGGTGGGATTCTCCTGGAGCAGATAGAACAGCGCACGGATGATCTGGTCTGCAGAGGAGGTGCCGATCTGGTCAAGTACCGCGTTGATGATGGACTTGTAATCCTTGATCGCGTCGATACCGCCCAAAATGGACTTCAAACCGCTGATGTTCTTGGTCAGCAGGTTGGCTACATAGCGGAGCACGGCGATCAGCGTTTCGCCCTGGTTTGCAGTAACGTGCTTTCTATTATAATAGCCTTCGCTGTTCTTTGCAGCGCTCTTGACCGTGCTGACTGTGCCGTGGCTTGCCAGGGTACCCCAGTCGATCTTGGGCAACTGAATGTTGATTTTCTTAGACTTGAGCAGCTTGTTCACCAGCGGAACGATGGCGTTTTGGATGTCGCACTTGTTCAGGTTGTTCAGATTCAGGTGAATGTTCACACCCAGTGCGTCCTTAACCAGGTCGTTCAGTGACTTGCCGGCCAGAGCCTTGACAATGACCTCAACATCTACGCCGTTCTTCTTCAGTACCGGAAGGAGAGATGTTACCGGCGACAGAAGATTGTTGACGAGCTGTGCCAGGCCATTATTATCAATGTAGTATGCCACATTGGGCAGTACTGCGGTGAGGGTATCGAACGGAGCGTCCAGTACCTTGTTCAGGAAGCCTACGATGGGATTCAACACATCCGTCAGTACGCTGTCGGTAGACTTCTTAATGTCTGCCTTGTACTGCTTATAGGTCTTCACGTTGGGGCACTCCAGTGCCTCCAGCAGCGGAACGATGGCACTTTCGTAACCATTGCCGCCATAGATGCTCAGGGACTTCACATCCTCGATCACTTTGTACAGGTTGATCTCCAGTACAGAGGTCTTGGAATACTTGTCAGAGCCCTTGATGCGAATGCGCAGTTTGCCATTCTTCAGCTGTACGGTGTCCTTAGAGGAACCGAAGTTCAGGTTCTTCACCAAATCGGTAAGGATCTGGCCAACGGCCAAGTCGTCGCCTGCCAGCAGCAGAGACAGTACGCCGTCCAGCGGACGCAGGATCGCAGCCAGGCCGTTTACAAAGCCCTGCTGTGCCTTTGCGGAGCCATCGGTGAAGCCCCAGTTGATGTTGCCCAGCTTCTTCCAGCTCTTGGCGTTTTTGATCGCCTTAGCTGCGGAGGAGTAGGTCTTGCCGTAGCTGCCGTCCGTCAGGAGCTTAGCTACGCCCTTCTTGCTTACATCAATGCCGGCATAGCCCAGGTAATCCTTGTAAGGATCAATGGCGCCGTACAGTGCGGAAGCCAGCTTGGTCAGGTTGGCGTTGGTGAAGATCAGGGAGCTAACCAGGTCTTTCAGGTTATCCTGCTTCACCACATCCAGGCCGGCCAGCAGACCGATCACGGAGGTGACCATGGTGTCCAGATCGCCAACAGCGTCGCTGGCGTCCTGTGCGGTCACACCGGCGGGATAATAGAAGCCGGTGGTCTTTTCCTGTACATACTGGAGGAAGGTCCAGTAAGCAGTGGTGGGATCTGTGGTCTTGGCGATCACAGCGTTGATGATGTTCAGCAGATCCTTCTTGGTCAGGCGGCTGATCATATCCAGCACTTGGCTTATGGAAGGATTGTCGATCACGACTTTCAGCAAATCAATGATCTGGCGAATTTGCAGTACATCGACCACCAGGTGGATCATGTACTTCAGAACAGCCTCTGCATTCTTGCAGTTTGCAATGTCCTTAAACAGGGTGGTGGGCAGTTCAAAGCCGAAGTTAGCCAGCTGGCTGTTTACAGCGTTGATCACGGTCACATCGTTGATGCCCAAGCCGGCCTTGGTTGCGCTCTTCTTCAGCAGGCCGGTTACAAGGGCAATCGTCTGCTTATTCTGCGCGTTTTGATCCTTGTCGTCCGTATTGGTCTTAAAGATCAGGCCCAGTACCGCGGAGAACCATGCGTCGTTCTTTGCCATAGAGGGCATCAGGTTGGACACCTTTGCGCTCAGAATGGTGGATACGCCGTGGATCTCTTTGTACAGCGGGTAAATGGCGGCAGTCGCCACATTGTTCAGGTCCTTGTTCATCACAATGGACAGGCCCTTGATCAGGTTGGTCAGCACGGAGACGGGCTTGCTGTAGAAGCCGTCCAGCAGCTTGCTGATGGGGGTGATGATGGCCAGCAGGCCGGTTGCGCCGTCCTTTACGCTGCCCTTTGCATACACGCCCAGGCTAAAGCCCTGTGCTTTTTCCAAATCCTTAAAGATGGGGTACAGTACACCGTCATAGTAACCGGCATCCTTGGCCAGCACGCCGATCAGATCGGTGATGATGCCCAGGCTCTCGCCGAAGTTCTGGAAGAACTTGGTGTTGTTGCCTGCGCGGAAGCCCCAGTTGATCTTAATGTTGGTGGCGCCGGTCCAGCCGCTGGTGCTCTTGTCCAAGCGAATGGCGTTGTGCCAAGTAGGCAGGCTTGCCAGCTTCTTGGCGGCGGACTTGTTGGTCAGGTGATTGCTCACTGCGTGGGGAGAAATCAGACCCTTCAGCGCAGCAGCCAAAATGTTGTAGTGGTAAGCACCGGTCTTGCTGGTGTAGTACACCGGCTTGCCGGCCTTATTCTTCTTCTTGTACAGCTTCTGGTTGCCGTCGTAGAAAACATTCAGGCCCAGAGCGTCCTCGTTCACCAGATAGTAATCAATTACATTCTCCAGTGCAACATACATCTGAACCACCAGATTGGTCAGATGATCCTCAGTGTAAACCTTCTTGTCTGAGGTATCGGTGGACTTCTTGTCCCCGTCGTTCAGGAAGTTTAAGGTCTTATTGAGCATCTTCAGCATCGGGTTGGTGTTGTCGCTGCCCAGGATGTAAGAACCAAGGCTTACCAGACCGCACAGGATGCCGGGGGTGGTGTTCAGGTTGAAGTTGTTCAGTGTGGAGTTCTCCAGCACCTTGGACAGTGCGGAGTCCAGATTGGACAGCAGAGAAGCGCCGCTCTTACTGGAGGTCTTGGGTACCTTTGCCCACTTGGGCTGGGTCTGGATCTTTGCCATCTTGCCGTTCACTTTCGGGAAGCTCACGTCGATGGTGTTCTTGGTCTTTGTGTCCATGGCCTGGATCACATTCACCAGCTGACCGATGTTAGACAACAGGAAGTAAGCACTTTCGGTGCTCAGACCAACAAACTTGGATTCCTTGTTATACACGCCCATTACGAAAGAGGCCTTGTCGTTGTACTTCAGCTGGAATACACCGTTGAGTACATCGCTGATGGTGCTCTTTTCGCCCAGACCGCCCATAGCGCGGATCAGACCGGTGATGATGGGCAGGTTGGTGGTGATCTTGTTGTCGGTGGCGGTCACATCATTGAGCAGGTCAATGATGGCGTTGAACCAGTCGTTCACAAAGATGTTTACAAAGCAGTCCAGAATCTTGGCCGGCTTGCCGCCGTCTGCCAGGTTCTTAAAGTTAACCAAAGACTGGTTGTAGAAGAACTCTTTGTCGCCAACGGTATCGCTCTTAATCTTGTAATCACTATAAGACCAGTCGGAAGCCTTCTTGGTGTTGTCAGCGCTCTTTACATCATACTTGGCAATGAAGTTCTTGCCCATAATGTCCAGAATTTTGGGCAGGGCAACGAAGAGGTTGTTGGCGCCGTGGTTGTAAACGGTGCCCTCTTTCTTGGTCATGGCGCCGCTCTTGGCGTCTTTTTCACCATAGGCAGCCACATACTGATCTACAGCGGCGGTGAAGAAGGTGGCCAGCTCGGACACAGCCTCATTCACGGCAGTGGCGCTGTCGCCGGTGAGCTTCAGTGCATCGGCAATGCCGGATGCCTTGGCACCCTGCAGCGCCTTATCGGCTGCATAGATGTTCAGGATCACCGGGGTCTTGGTGTCATCGTACTTGCCGGTGGTGGGGTCACCATACACCTGGCTGACGATCACATCTTTGCCGTCGGCATCCTTGCCATACTCAACACCACTAATGTTGTAGTATGTAAAGTCATAGTTCTTGTCGCCGATCAGCCAGTGCATCAGGGTGGGCAGAACCTCGTTCAGATCCCAGCTCAGGCCGCCGCCCAAACCGACGGGGCTGCCGGCACTCTGGCCGTACTTATCCATTAAACCGGACAGCAGACCGCCCAGGAAACCGTTGAAGGGATCACCCTCCTGGTTGAATACCATGGGGATCAGCACTTCGTCAATCACAACGGTCAAAACAGGCAGCAACTGCATAATGGTTTCAACCGGGTGCTCGTACAGGTTCATCCATATATCGGTGAGCGCGCCCTTCAGGTCAACCTTGGACTCTACCAGTTTGTAGACCACTTCGTTCATAACCGCATTACCGGTGAGGTGCAAGCCTGCGATGGTTACGCCTTCCTGATCCTCAGGGTCCAGCAGCACCATGTACTGATTGATGGCGTTGTTTACAGCAGCAACAGCGAAGGAATCCTTAAAGCCGTATTTCGCGAAAGAATACTTTCTGCAAGAATTAGAGATAACCTTGGCATCGGTGAGCTCAAAGTAGAAATCAACGGCCTCGTCAACGCTCTCCTTCAGTTCACCACTATAGAAGGTCTTTAGCAGATCTTGGTTGATGGTGGCGATTACTTCTTCGGGGGACATGCCGCCGACAGTTTTGTTCTCCATCAACGCTCTGCGGTAAATACCCTCGGTACGCGTATCCAGATCCTCGCTGCTCCAGTAGGTGGCCAGTGCAGCCTTCGTTACGGGAGCAATGCCGTCCTTTGCATAGTCACCGTTCAGGTAAGCCTGGAAGGTGTCACGGCTGGAACCGATTTTTGCGCTGCCGCCGGGCACATTCTTGTTCATGTCCGCACGCAGGGCTGCTACGGTAGCGTCATCCAGCTGAGCAGCATAGTACTCGCTAACAAAGGCGTTATCGCCGTTGTTGGCCAGTACGGCAGCACCGATCTTGCAAGCGGCTGCCAGTGCAGCATCGTCATCCTTGATGGTGTTGTAGTCCTTTTTGGCCAGCTTGCACAGATAAGCCTTGGCGGCCTCTGCCAGTTCACTGTTTGCCTTGTCGGACTGATACTGGAGCAACACATACCAAATCGCTTCGCTCATGGTGCTGACTTTCTTCTTGCTGCCGGCTTCTTTGAAGTAGGCGGTGAAGGTGTCAAAGCACTTAGCTACATCCTTGAAATCGTCCAGAGCAATCAAGTCGTCTACTTTGTACGATTTGTCCTTGTAGGTAACGGTAGCTTTCTGGATGTCTTCCAGGGTGTCCAGGCTGCCTTCAGCAGTACCCAGCACCTCGAGCACTTTGTTCAGTGCGTCATAGGCAGCGCTCAGGTCTTCCTGCTGCTTAGCCTGTTTCTCGGGGAACTGCTCCAGCAGGGCGTTCAGATCGCTCAGCGTGTCCTCGCACCATTTGGCCAGTTCTGCGTCGCTGGACGAAATGTTGTTGACGCAAAAAGAAAACAGCTGATAAAAGCTCATCTTTGCATCTTTCTCGTCCAGGTAGGCATACGCCACATCGGAATACCCTTTCTGGTAACCGTCAATGATGTCTGCCTTATTCATGGGGCTGCTCAAAAGATTAAGCAGCGTGGGAGACACACCCATGATCAGATCACTGATCGAGGTGGTGTCGGTGACGGTCATCCCCAACTTCTCCTCAAGCGCCTTTTTGATATTCGGCTGATTGAGCAGTGCCGGAACATAGGTGTCTACCAGTTCCGTCAGTGCGTCAAAGGTGGAATCGGCACTTGTGGAGTTCTTCCAGATGCCCTTGTCTTTGTCCGCTGCAAATGCAGTGAACCCGACAGAGCAGGTGGTGACCATCATTACTACAGCCAAAAATAGGCTGAGTAACTTTTTGCCCGTCTTCATAATTCATCTCTCCTTCTGATATGTTGACGAACTTGTCGTTTTGGATTCGCCTGGGCAGCGCACCCTTTTAGCGGAGGATGTGCTTGCAAGTTGCGTTAACAATTTGTTCACAATTCCTCTGCTAAAAGGGCGCAGGATACCCACGCGTACAACAAATACAGTATATTTATACCAAATATAGAACGGCAAGTCAATAGGTTTCCGAAAACTTTTTAACAAAATGTGAACGGGTGGGCAAAATTTCCCGATTTATAGCGAAATTCCGGCGCAATATTTTTTTGCGTACTTATATATCAAGCCATGTTTGGCCCGGCCGACGGATCTGCGCTGCATTCTTATCTTGGATTTGTGTGGAGGATCAGGGCGCGTTTATCGTTATTACTATATTCGACAACTGCTGACAGAAATTCCACCGATTTTGGAGGAAAAAATGTGGAAAATCCTGTGGAACTTGTGAAAGTTTCCCGCCGCTACGCCAAAAAATCGATGGTGTAAAGGGGCACGCCTTTGCGTGTGAAAATCTCGCGTAAAGCACATGACCTTTACAAGTCGAAACTTGCAAAATAATGGACATTGTCTTTTAACTAAGCGATAAAATATGAACGAATTGTTAATTTCGTGTAAATTAAATTTGTCCGTTCGCACAAAAAACGACCGCTCAAATTGTGCAACATTCCGAAAATCAGAAAAATTACCGCTCTTTATTGATTTTTGGTGACCATCGTGTTTTAATAAGAATGCGATAAATGTGTTTCTATGCGCATTTTCATAATGTATGGCGTCCGGCTGCAATGCCTTCATCCTGAATATCGGATTGCCCGATGGTCAGAGGATGGGACGGCGCGTACACGCAACCATTTATTCGTAAGAATTACAAATTACTATGGAGGTAAAAATTAGTGAAAGCTAAAAAGTTTTCCCGCAAGTTGCTTGCGCTCTTTTTGGCGGTCTTGATGGCGATGAGCTGTTTCTCCGGTGCTATGGTCGCTTCCGCGGCTAATGCTTCGGCAAACACCAAGTACCATGACCAGGACTTGGACTTCAACTCACTGGGTTGGCCCATCCTGAATGATGAGCAGGCCTGCACAGCCCTTTTGGACTTTGTGGATCTGACTCTTGCCCAGGCAAACATCGCACCGATGAATATCGACCTGAGCGTTCTTGGTAGCATCACCATCAAACTGGGCAGCGTGGATGAGGTGCTTAAAACTGTTCAAGATCTGGATTCTTTCCTGAACAGCAAGTCCGCACTGCTTCTGCTGGCCGGCGATGCCCGCTATGTAGATTTGAGCGCAGTTGACGGAATGTCCCGCAGCAAAACTTCCTCTACCGATATTGTACGCGGTATTGTGAAGCTGGTTCGGAACATTTCTTCCGACGCGGGTCCTGAAGGCGCCAACGGCAATATCGTAAAGAAGTTGCTGCGCGGCGATCTTGGCCTTGGTATCGTAAGCAGCTTCTTGGATGTTTACAAGACCATCGGCGACCTGATCGGTACTTTCGTTCAGTCGGTGGTGGAAGCCGCGGGCACCGTCGGGCTCGCAACCCCCGCCATTGTCGCTCAGATC
>SKEF01001454.1_pt1 | contig 20655 bp, 19 predicted proteins | sample 4826691 | NCBI WGS metagenome assembly SKEF01 (sample SAMN11008816, study PRJNA524170) | human gut metagenome | biome: Human fecal sample; material: Feces; isolation source: fecal sample from pouch patient p23, p27 | host: Homo sapiens | place: Israel: Tel-Aviv | collected 2016-08-24
TTTCTTTTTTGCCCAGTAATTTGTTGTGTAGAGCTATTTGTTGAGAGTTTGTTGAGGGTATAAGTGGTTGGTTCTCATAAAGATAACACCTATCTTCAACAATTCAACGTTTTACATGCCCTCACTTGGTACGCTGTAAAATGTGCTTGTGGATTAATTGGCAACCGCTCTATTCTCCGAAATGGTTGCAGCAACGTTTCTTGGAGGCTTTGCGCCTCCAGCCACTTGGGCGAACCTCCGCAGTGTTTTAGCATGGCATTAGATTTATGCAGACTATACCGAGGACACACAGCACACTCGGCATAGTTCACAAAGGAAATCAACAACACACAACTGAAACACTTGGCAAGTTTCACACTGAAAATATCACCTTTTCCTTTGCAAACTCCATGTACAAAGTAGCTTGTGTCTGTGACCTTGTTCTTTCAATGTGGCAGCTTTGATGTTTGGCGTAAATTGAGAGAATTAAGGTCTGCAACCTTGGGCATGGAAAGCCGAAAGGCAAATATCTCGTCTTTTGTTCTTAGAGGAGGGAGCGAGGTTATGTTTTGGGAACCCCAAAACGCCTCGCTCCACCATGAGGGCGAAGAAATTTTGCTCCCAACGGTTGCAGAAAGTGAGTGTACCAACTGTAGGCAGTGCATAGAAATATGTAAATAGATTTGTCAGGTGTAGTTTATTCTTCCTTTATTTGCACAAAAGTATGTTTTGAGTGTTATAAAAAATAAAAAAATGCACTATTACGTTGATACTTTTGTATTTTTGCACTCAGTTATCTTGGACAGCAGAATTTGAAACACTGAAAATCCGTAATCTGTCTATATGTAAAATCTTTAAATTTGGATTATTATGACTAAGAAGTTTTGGTTAATAGCACTCATCGTAGCTTGCACTGTTGTATTTGGCAGTTGCGATAAGTCTGAGGAATTGAGTGTTGAGCAATGTAAGTTGGATATGAATCTATTCAACCAAACCTATACTGTTAATGATGAGGGGTGCTGTGTGCTAAAAGGGAGAAAGCCAATAGCAGCAGAAGAAATACAGAGTAAGGTCAAGGGCTATGGTTGGGAGAGTATTGCCACTTATGAGGTACAGGAAAACGGAAAGTTGAGCAAGGAGGAATTTTGGAAAGACAGATTTGGTGGCAGCCCTACACACTTTTGGTTTGAGACATCACAGCAAGCTTTTAGTTATTTTTATAGTGATGCCTTGCCAGCCTTTTGTTTCAGTCGTGTATCATGGACTTATGACATGGACAAAGGCTTCATACTGTTTGGCAGCAACAAGCAGACAACAGACAGCAGATACATGCAGATTCTTAAGCTTGACGAGTCGAATGGCAAGACCTTAATGTACACCATACAAAAATTGGGAGCGACGAGTGATGGCAGCAATGGTTACAAGTCTATATATGGCATGATTGTATATAAACGCATGACCGAAACCGATTTGGAAATGATGAAGAAAAGTTACACGTATGATACGGATATTGACCGTTCTGTTCCCGACAACTGCAAGTTTAAGATTAAGGCATACTATGCAGAAGACGACAAAGACAACACAGACCCTGTGTTTCAGACCTTCTGCCTTGTAACATTTGAGCTTACCGATGAATATGGTTTCAACTCTTCAGATAATGCCTATTACAACTACTACGATTCAATTACTTGGACGAGTGATTGTCGTGATATGCCAGATAGCTTTGGAATCATGGAACGTAAGACAAACTGTTTGAATACTTCCTATTGGTGGAGCACATACTTCTTCACGCCTCATGACAATACTATTGTCTATGCCAATGGCTATAAAGATGGCCGTATTGTCTATCAAGCCCGAAAGAGGCTCTATTTGGTGAATGATGGATTCTTTGGTTACGATTGGGATAACGTAAGGTATAATTCCAAGAACCCCGAACTAACAGAATATTGCTTGCTGGACAAGAGCCGTGAGTTTATCCTAACTCCACCTACTGCCTACAAAGAAGACATTACAAAACCGTATGCAGAGTTACGTATTGTACTGAAAGGAGCAAAAGACAAAAACGACAAGGAATATATGTTAGGCGTGCTTGAACGTGAAAGAGAAGGTCTGTTGAAGATTATGGACCAGTACTATGAAGCACATAGTACTATAAAAGAAACAGAAAAGGCTTCGCTGTGTAAAACGTTTAAGGCACTACCCGAAGATGCTGATATTAAAGCATATTGGCGTACAAAACATTCTCGCATGGTACTGATACTTAAAACTGACGGGGAAGACCCTATAAACAGTGAATACTATGTGCATGCGGAACCAATTAAATGATAAATAAGTTTAATGTGGACAACAATAGTCATAAGGCGAAGTTAATCTTTGTTTTATGACTATTGTTTTTTTGCACCAACATAGTGTGGTTTCATTTTTATTTTGTATTTTTGCAACTGTAAAGAGTTGTTAGGCAAAGCAAACATATGCATATTGCAGAAGTTGTGACTATTGCCAAATCATTACCTCTATTGAGGTTGAACACTTATAAATCGCTCATTTTAAGCTATTCAGCAGATTATAGAAGAATTTTATTGAAAAATACTTGGAAGGTTCTCAAAGTGAATATCTGATTCAAGTTTTTGAGCCACAGCGTAATCTTTCATCAATTGTAGATATTCCAGATAGAAAATTCAGCAAAGACCAACGAGTAGATTTCGCATTAGAGATTCCTTATGGTGATGCAAGAACCGGCTTCATTCTTGAAATGGACGGTCTGCGTTATCATTCTAATATATTCCGTCGAATTAATGATGAGCGACGTGACCGAATGGCTCTCAATGGAGGCTGGGACACATATCGTATTGAACAACTGAAAAATATGGCGTTCATGCAAAATTGGGAAAATGACGCTGCTTCAGTTGACTACTTAAAGATAATAAAGGCTAATTATAACAAGACACTGTCTGGAAATTGGTTGAACACTTTGCAAATAGTTCTTGCACCAATGGCTATTGCACGAGTTGAACGAATGTTAGTGGAGGCGATGATGTCTGGTGCTCTTAGTCTCAATAGTGATGTTTGGAATATTGCCATTGTTGAACGTGACGTTCCATGTTCTGCCTTGGCTATAAAAGACCTTTCTGAGAAATATAAGTATGTTTGTGAATTAGCAGGTTCATCAGATAAACTGCCGGAAATAAAGCTTCAGATTATATCAACAGAAGAGTTCAAACAATCTCCATTGCATTTGGGAAACCGTGTTGTTACTCAAATGCCAGAAGGACATTTTGACCTTTGCTTGGATATATCAATGTTGCTTAGAGACAACATTGACGCCCTGCCTTTGAATGTCGATGCAGATACAGTCTATCTTATCCGTTCCTCTCATTACAAGAAACGTGAACGCACAATCTGCGCTGCAGACAATATACAATATCCTCCGTTGGTTACAAAGGATGGCACAGGCTCTTATGTAAATATAAAGAAAAGGGAAGATGTCATAACATATTTCCTGCGAGATATTTTCCGAAAGCCTTCATTCCGTCCTGGTCAGTTGCCTATTCTTAGCCATGCTTTGGCTGATAAGACTACTATCGGATTACTACCTACTGGTGGCGGTAAGTCTTTGACATATCAGTTATCTTGCATTTTACAACCAGGTGTTTCAATAATAGTTGATCCTCTCGTTTCACTTATGGTTGACCAGGTTCGGGGGTTGCGTGAAGCACGAATCGATGCTTGTGAATGTGTTAACAGTGGAATGGATGCCAAAGAGAAGGCTAAAAAACTGAATCTTATGCAAAATGGTTCTGTCTTGTTCATGTTCCTTTCTCCGGAAAGATTTATGATGGAGAACTTCCGTTCAAGTTTGCTTACCATGACCGAGAAGAATCATGTCTATTTCTCTTATGGAATTATCGATGAGGTTCATTGTGTATCTGAATGGGGGCATGATTTCCGTACTTCTTATCTCCACCTTGGACGAAACATGATAAATTTCATGAAAACAAAATCAGGTCGTCCATTGTCTATTATTGGTTTGACGGCTACTGCATCATTTGATGTTCTTGCTGATGTTGAGCGTGAATTGACTCTTGGTGGAAACCTTACTATTGACAGTGAAACAATAGTACGTCCTGAGTCTGATTCACGTCCAGAACTAACATACCGTATTATTGAGGTCTTTTCTAATTTTGATGAATTGAGAGAGCCTAATGAGCAATTCTTGCTTAAAGCAAAATCAGATTGGGAACTTAAAGATGTTGTAGCAACAGCAAAGAAGAATAAGATGTATGAGCTACTGCATGAAATTCCTTCTGACATAGTGCAAGTCAATCAGCATGAGACTGAGAAATCAAGGGTTGCTCATATAGAGGACTTTTCTGCTGATGATTTCTATTCGACAGATAGTGAACAACACTATAATAATGCCGGTATAATATTCTGTCCCCATGCGCATGGAACTTTCGGCGTAGAAGATAATGTCTGGGGAACCAGGACAGGTATCTCCACTGAATTGCGAGAGCATGAGCAGGATTTGTCTATGGGTACGTTTGTTGGTGGTGACAAGCCTTCTGGTGATATGAAGTCATTTAATGAAAATGACCAAAATCTGATGGTGGCCACTAAAGCTTTCGGTATGGGTATAGATAAGCCAAATATCAGATACACAATTCATATCAATCATCCTTCATCCATAGAAAGTTATGTTCAGGAGGCTGGTCGTGGTGGTCGTGATAAGAAGCATGCCATATCTTATGTGTTATATGATCCAACTGAATTCATTGAATTTACTATAGATAAAATAAATGATATTCGGTATTTGATGGGAGAGGAAGACCCAACATGGCTTGAATGGTATGTCAATAAATTTGTTCTTGCAGACGATATTCCTGCATTGTGCAAATATAATAACTGTACCAAAGAACAGGCAGATAAGATTCTTGATATTATCAGAAAGCAGGGATTCCTGGAGAACATAGACAAGGACATTAACTTGTGGTTCCATAATAATTCTTTCCGTGGTCTATTCAAAGAGAAGGTCATTCTTGTTGAACTCACAGATAGGATTATCAATGCTAAGCCTACGCTTCTAACAGAGATTCAGGCAAAGTTGAGAGACGAAGCAGGAAACGAAGATGTATGCTTAAAGATAGATACAAAAAAAAATGCAGTTAAAATCATTTCGGAAGAAGATAATAACAGACAATACGGTTATATCTTCCTCGACACCCTGCGCCCAACATATAATTATCTGGGATTTGATTATACGTTATGTTTGTATATATCTAATTGTTTGATTCAGATACTCCAATCATATGAAGATTATTCTGCTAAAGCACTTATGCGCCCATTGGAGGGAGAAGACAATATAACAGAAGGTATATATAAGGCAATGGAACATGCCGACGAAGACGGTAATGCCAGTGTTGTCGTTTCTTGGGAAAATAATGTTCAACAAGATCCTGAAGACTTTGAAGCTTCAATCAAAAATGAGATCCTTGATATCTCAGAGGAACAGGGATGGCAAAACATCAATGAGGACAGATATGGTAAGTTGAATTTGAAAAAGATTGGCGATTTCAATGAGTTAATCGCTAAGATAGCCAGATGTTCTGGTGATGCCAGATGGCTTCGCAATCATGCAAATGAAAGCATCTATAAGAGACTACGAATGGCTTTCTGTAAGAAAAGAGATAAAGACGATACAGATAAAGCCATATACAGAATGTGCTGCATAGGGATTGTTGATGATGTGACTATTGATTATCTGTCACAAACATACGAACTTAAAATCCACAAACGCACTGATGAAGAGTTCAAACAGTATATGTTGGATTTCTTCTGTAAGTATTACTCTTTGGAGCAAGCACAGAAGAAGGTGGATGAAATTGACAGACAGCCAGGGCGCAATTATTTAGACCGTTGCTTGGGTTATTTAACTGCCTTTGTGTATGAATACCTCGAAAAGAAGCGTTATCGTGCCATCGAGGACATGTGTATAGCATGTGAGGACAGTATCATTGAACGTCAAGCAAATGGTAACGACGAATGGCTGAAAGAGTTTATTCATTTATACTTCAACTCTAAGTATGCACGAACAGGCTATGAAGTCAACGGAAAACCTTATTCCCTGAAGGATGATACAGATATAGAGGGAAAAGATGGATTCGATGTCGTTAAGAAGTATATTGAAATCATTGACCCTGTTAATGATAACTCTGGCAGTGAAGTGGATAATGTCAAACATCTGTATGGCGCGACCTTACTTTGTCTGAGAGCACATCCTGATAATGCTGCTTTGCAACTTTTGCTTGCTTATTGCATTACTTTCTTAGGTGCAGGAAATAACCAGAAGCTGAAAAATAATGCTTATAACAATTATATTGAAGGCTTTATGACTTTATATAACAGAGATAATAAGCAGGTCTGGAGTGACATTGACACATTTACATCTTATCTTAAAACCAAAGTTCGTAAAGATGACAAGTTTATCAAGCAGAACTTGATTGACGATGGTAAGAAGACGATAACACTTTTTGTCCATGAGGATAAATTAAATGAAATAACAAAGAAATATCTAAAATAATTATATCAAAATGGCATACGATATTAACGCTACTTTGGAAAGGTTAGAACAGAACCTAAAGCAACTTGATTCTGCAAGAAAACAAGTTGAAACCACTGTTCAAGCAAGTGAAGAATTGCAAAATGCCGTTGCTGGTTATGTCGCTTCCATCAATTCCATTGTTAAGGAAATCAAAGAATGGGAGAAACAATTAGCAGGAGCACAGGTTGGAATATCAAAAGAATTGCAGATATCAGTGGATAAAATGACTTCTGCTTGCGAATCTATTATTTCCAAATTCACTTCTTCAGTCGATACTTCTTTACTGAAATTTACTGAGCAGAATAACTTGTTGGCAGAAAGGGTTAAAGAACTTAATGCCCTTCGTGAGGAGATAAAAACTACCACAAAAGAGATTCAAACCATTAAAGAGTCTCTTTCTGCCATTTCCAAGGATTTGAAGGATTCTCAAAAGGGTCAAGATGAAGCTATTGCATCAATCAAACAAAAGGTTGATGACCTTCCTTCCAAGATTAAGGAACATGCTGACAGCATTACTGAGAAGTTGAATCAATGGAATCAGGAGTTGAAAAACATAATCGAAGATACTACTCCTACGATAAAATCCATTGAAACAAAAGTAGATGCCGTTACCAATACAGTTAATGGCATACAGACTTCATGCAACACAATTAAAAGAGCCACTGATAATATAAATAACGAGATTAAGAATTTGCAAAATGAATTAGCGACTTCTTCCGAAGCTACGACTAATGCAATTAAAATCAATCGTTGGATTATTATTGCCGGTATCATTATTCTTGCTGCTTTGCATTTCATTCATTAACAGTAACCGTAATTGTATGCGCAATCGTCCTATAGCAAAACTGATTAAATGGTTTGTCAATCGTGAGAAGGGCAAAGTAGTTGATGCACGTTCCGAGATTCAACGACGTTTTGCTTATCTTGACTGGAATGACCAGAAGAAAATCCTTTTGGCATTCCTTTCTTCCGGCAAAGCCGATCGCAAATGGGCATATAATGAACTGCGTCTTTTTTCAAAACATTATAATTATGAATTATCCTCTTATATCAGAATATCTTGAATCCATTAAGCATTCTGAAGACAAATTTAATGTACTGAGCACCCTTCGTCCTGTTTATGATGAAGCTGGTGAGATAGTGATGTCTAGCGGTAACTTTGCTGTGGTATTCAAGATGAAAGATGAATCCTCAGGGAAACTATATGCAGTGAAGTGCTTTTTGAAAGAGCAAGAGGGACGTGATATAGCATATCAGCAGATAACAGACGAATTGGAATATGTGTCATCAAACTATTTGTGCTCCATCAAGTACTTCCAAAAAGAATTGTTTGTTGATTCTACAGTTTCTTCTGATACAGAATTTCCTGTATTACTCATGGACTGGGTAGAAGGAGTTACGCTTGATAAGTATGTTCATCAACACATATCCGATAAATATGCTTTGCAGCTTATCACATATCAGTTTTGTAGAATGGCTGCCTGGCTGATGTCACAAACATTTGCTCATGGAGACCTTAAGCCCGATAATATCTTAGTTACTGAAGATGGGGCCTTAGTGTTGGTTGATTATGATGGTATGTACGTGCCCGCTATGCAAGGACAAAAGGCGCGAGAATTGGGCAGTCCTGACTATCGCCATCCATTGCGTACAGAAGAATGTTTCAATGAACATATCGATGATTTTCCATTGGCGCTTATTGGTATGTCTCTGAAAGCAATAGCTTTAGACACCTCTTTGTTGCAGAATAATGCTAAGTCAGATTCACTTCTGTTTTCTGAATCCGATTTCCAGAACATCGGTGAATGTCTGATGATGAAATCACTATGTGCTCTTTTGAATGATGCGGAATTTTCGAAATTATATGCTTTGTTCACTTTGGCGCACTCACAGCAAGAACTATCTGCTGTTTCTTTCCGCTTGTTTTTGCTTAATAAGGTAGAAAAGCCAATTGAAGAAGTCCTTTCTACAAAAGCAACGGAAGAGGATTTAAAGGATGCTATTAAAGATGAGTATGGAGTTAAGTATAGTCGCGATGGGAAAAAGCTGTTAGAGGCTTCTTTTTTTTGGGAGAAAGAATATGTTGTAAGAGAAGGAACAGAAGTTATTTGCGATGGTGCTTTCCAATCTACTGGTATTAGAAGTGTAAAGCTGCCCTCTACGATAATATCTATCGGTTCTTTGGCATTTGCTAACGAAAGTTTGGTTTCATGTAATATTCCAGCATCCGTAAAATATATTGCCCATAACAACCCATGGCGAGGATGCTTCCATATTATGAATATGGATATTCAATCTAAAAACTTCATCATAAAAGATGGGATTTTATATTCTTCTGATTTTAGAATTGTTTATGGTGCTATTTATTGGAAATCTGTTTTTAATATAGATAATCGATCAAAAAAAATATGTGCTAATGCATTTTGTGGCTGCGAATCTCTTCAAAGCGTCACTATTCCGAACTCTGTAACAAACATAGGAGATGGAGCTTTTAGATGGTGCAATTCTCTTCAAAGCATCACCATTCCGAACTCTGTAACAAGCATAGGAGATTACGCTTTCTGGTTGTGCAAATCTCTTAAAAGCGTCACCATTCCAAACTCAGTAACGAGCATAGGAGATGGAGCTTTTATTTTGTGCGAATCTCTGCAAAGCGTCACTATTTCAAACTCTGTAACGAGCATAGGAAATAAAGCTTTCTTTTTGTGCGAATCTCTGCAAAGCGTCACTATTCCGAACTCTGTAACGAGCATAGAAGATGAAGCCTTTGGTGGCTGCGAATCTCTGCAAAGCGTCACTATTCCGAACTCAGTAAAGAGCATAGGAAATAGAGCTTTCTGTTTGTGCAGATCTCTTCAAAGCATCACCATTCCGAACTCTGTAAGAAATATCGGAAATAACGCTTTTCTTGGTTGCAATATATGTTTTTTCATTTGTAACTCAACATATTTCCAAAATGATGATGTTTGCTTGTTCAATAAGGATAAGACAGCTATTGTTAGTAGAATAAAAGATTGCGTCAATTATATAATTCCGAACTCTGTAACGAAGATAGGAGATAGAACTTTTAGTTCGTGCAAATCTCTTCAAAGCATCACCATTCCGAACTCTGTAACGAGCATAGGAGATGAAGCCTTTATTGGCTGCGAATCTCTTCAAAGCGTCACCATTTCAAACTCAGTAACAAGCATAGGAGATGGAGCTTTCTGGAATTGCACGCATTTAGATGAGCCTTCCCAACTACGACTAAAAGAATTAAATTATGAGCCCACTTCAAAAAGTACTTTTTAGTTCTTTATCCTACAAAACGCCATTTGATTATCAGATGATTACATTTGAAGAAATTATCTAAAAAGACTTTTTAAAGTGGATTCAAACTTTTTTGTTTCCAACCAAACATTTTTGCTCTTTTTCGCGATTTTCAACGGAAATATTGGCAAAAACAAGGTCACAGGCCTTGCAAAAGTGTTATTTTTGTGTAAAGCAGAATCTGAATTAGAAAAAAATGTGTACCTTTGCACCTGTTCTCCGAACAATGCCGAAGCCCGAGGGCGGACGCTGCGGGACGAGAGCCTATATATAGGAGAGGCGTTATCTGTGACGCTTTGTGCTTGACGCATAGGAATCTGGCAGTTCCAAACAAACAGTTGTCAAGAATCAAAGCAACAATGACGCTCATGGGTATGTAATATCCGACATGCAAATTGCTGGTGGCCATTAATGGCTCATGGCAAAAAGTTTATCGTTTATATACATATCGGCGTGGGCTTCGGCGTTGCTCGTTTCGACAATTGGGCGATGCCAGAGCCTCTATGCGTGGGACAAGCGACAGGTAGATTCCCACGCTTTTTGTATGTGTAGCTACCAATAGTTATTTTACCATCCTGCTTGGGAGTCGGGGATTAAAGTTGTAGCAATGGAAAAAGTAATTTATGGACGCATTGGAGAAAACAGAATTTCAGAGACCATTCTCAATTATCAGCCTAACATTCCCGAACAGGAGTCTACGGCGAAAAAGAATATTCGTAATAGGTTTGCTGCTCAAGGCTACAATCCTAACGAGGTGATATTTGAGTAAAGGTACCACATAACGCATATAGGAGTACAAATAACAAAACTTTAAACACCGACCGTTCGCAGATCTCTTTTGAACCCCAAAATAGACCTGCAGAAACAAGGAAAGAGCCTCGTAGTGCTTTCTTCAAAAATTCGCATCTGCTTTCATCGTGTTCTTTTCTATCCATAACCTGATGAACGAGTTGGTCATCAATGCGACTCAACGACTCCTCAGACACGCATTTAACAAAGTCGCATGGATAATCTCATAACGAGAGTACCAAGCGATATTGCTGGAAATGAGTTTGCTGTCCATACGGATAGCCTTGCCGGAGATGCGATACTCAATAGCTTGTGCCTTGGTGATTTGCTTGAAGCATTTGTCAAAAAGGTTCACGCCTTTTTGCTCCTCATACTCGCAGATCTTACGGCGGAATCCATAATAAGAATCTATGGCTGGACACTGTTCATCAAGAGTCACCATACCAAGGGCACGGCGATAAAGCAGATTGAATCGGCATTGCTCATACAACTGCTCGTCGCTGCAACCGCATCCCTCTTTGAGTATCATCATTGAGACAAGAATGCGGATAGAAGCATTTGGACGACCGACACGATTATCCTCTCGCTCTGTTGTATGGAGCGGTTTGAAAATGTCTTCGTCAACCTTGGAGGTTACTTGCTTGTAGAACTTGTTGTGCCAAGCTGATTCTTCGTCGTACATACGACTCTCTCGTTCGCACATCAGTCCTGAAGGAGAACTGAACAAGTTGAATAGTTTTGTCTTTGGACTCTTTTTGAACATATTCTTATATTGTTGTTTGAGACTTCAAAGTTACAAAAAAAATCTCCAGACTACAAAAAGTCAAAGAACGAATGAATGTTAAACTTTCAAACGGAACCACTTTTTAAAGTGGACGCAATAATATTCTGTACTAGCGATGCATTGGCACATTACATCTTGATGATGTATGAGTTGTCGCATCGCAACACTTTTGCAGACGAACTTCAAGAAGCAGAACGGACGGGAACGAGAGAGTCAGCATTCATAAAGAATGTCTCTTCTGCTAAATTTGATTTTCGCAAGGATGTTCTACTGAAACTCATGAACTGCAAAAGTCGATATACGCTTGAGAAGCATATATCTAAGCTCTTAAAGAATAAACTAATAGCATTGGATGACTATTCTTTCACTTTCAAAACATTATAATTATGAATTATCCTCTTATATCAGAATACATTGAATCCATTAAGAATTCTGAAGACAATTTTAATGTACTGAGCACCCTTCGTCCTGTTTACGATGAAGCTGGTGAGATAGTGATGTCTAGCGGTAACTTTGCGGTGGTATTCAAGATGAAAGATGAATCCTCTGGGAAGCTATATGCAGTGAAGTGCTTTTTGAAAGAGCAAGAGGGACGTGATATAGCATATCAGCAGATAACAGATGAATTGGAATATGTGTCATCAAACTATTTGTGCTCCATCAAGTACTTCCAAAAAGAATTGTTTGTTGATTCTACAGTTTCTTCTGATACAGAATTTCCTGTATTACTCATGGACTGGGCAGAAGGAGTTACGCTTGATAAGTATGTTCATCAACACATATCCGATAAATATGCTTTGCAGCTTATCACATATCAGTTTGGTAATATGGCTGCCTGGCTGATGACACAACCATTTGCTCATGGAGACCTTAAGCCCGATAATATCTTAGTTTCTGAAGATGGGGCCTTAGTGTTGGTTGATTATGATGGAATGTTTGTCCCTGCTATGCAAGGACAAAAGGCGCGAGAATTGGGCAGTCCTGACTATCGCCATCCATTGCGTACAGAAGATTGTTTCAATGAACATATCGATGATTTTCCATTGGCGCTTATTGGTATGTCTCTGAAAGCAATAGCTTTAGACACCTCTTTGTTGCAGAATAATGCTAGGTCAGATTCACTTCTGTTATCAGAATCTGATTTCCATAACATCGGTGAATGTCTGATGATGAAATCACTATGTGCTCTTTTGAATGATGCGGAATTTTCGAAATTATATGCTTTGTTCATTTTGGCGCACTCACAGCAAGAACTATCAGCCGTGTCATTTCGATTGTTTTTATTGAATAAGGTAGAAAAGCCAATTGAAGAAGTTCTTTCTACAGAAGCAACGAAAGAGGATCGTAAGTATGCTATTATAGATGAGTATGGAGTTAAGTATAGTCGCGATGGGAAAAAGCTATTAAAGGCTTATTTCTCATCATGGGAGGAAGAATATGTTGTAAGAGAAGGAACAGAAGTTATTTGCGATGGTGCTTTTAGCTGCTGCTTTTCTCTTCAAAGCGTCACTATTCCAAACTCTGTAACGAAGATAGGAGATAGTGCTTTCTGGTCGTGCAAATCTCTTCAAAGCGTCACTATTCCAAACTCTGTAACAAGCATAGGAGATGAAGCCTTTAGTAACTGCGAATCTCTTCAAAGCATCACCATTCCGAACTCTGTAAGAAATATAGGAAATAACGCTTTTCGTGGTTGCAATATATGTTTTTTCATTTGTAACTCAACATATTTCCAAAATGATGATGTTTGCTTGTTCAATAAGGATAAGACTGCTATTGTTAGTACAATAAAAGATTGCGTCAATTATATAATTCCGAACTCAGTCACAGGCATAGGAGATGCAGCTTTTAGCTCGTGCAAATCTCTTCAAAGCATCACCATTCCGAACTCTGTAACGAAGATAGGAGATGCCGCTTTTGGCTCGTGCAAATCTCTTCAAAGCGTCACTATTCCAAACTCTGTAACAAGCATAGGAGATTACGCTTTCTATAGGTGCTATTCTCTTCAAAGCGTCACTATTCCAAACTCTGTAACGAAGATAGGAGATTACGCTTTTGAACAGTGCTATTCTCTTCAAAGCGTCACTATTCCAAACTCTGTAACAAGCATAGGAGATTACGCTTTTGAACAGTGCTATTCTCTGCAAAGTGTCACCATTCCAAACTCTATAACAAGCATAGGAGATGGAGTTTTCAATGTGTGCAAATCTCTTCAAAGCATCACCATTCCAAACTCTGTAACGAAGATAGGAGGTGGAGCTTTTAGACGGTGCGAATCTCTTCAAAGCGTCACTATTCCAAACTCTGTAACGAAGATAGGAAATAGAGCTTTCTGGGAATGCACGCAGTTAGATGAGCCTTCCCGACTACGACTAAAAGAATTAAATTATACGGAAAATTAGGATTAAATATTATGAATATCAAAAGTAACAAAATAGTTTTGGCAGTTATTGCCGTACTAATGAGTGGATGCAATAACAATAAGGCGCATAAGGCGCATAAGTCACTTGATTCAGATAGTTTAGCACAGTACCGCGATACTCTAATAGGGAAATTCAACGGAATAGATGTTGACACTCTTATATGTGAACCGATTGATTCCCTCTCTCCAAAAGAGGACGGAACGTATGGTGGTTGTCACTATGAATGGAGAGTTTACACAACAAACGGCACAGTCAAAGACCTTATCGTTGGAAAAACAGTAGGCATAGACTTTATAAAAGAGGGTGATTTAGACGGCAATGGCACAGAAGAATGGGGCTATGTCACACAATGGCCTACTTCCATGTGGATGCGCTATAATGCTTTCACAAACATCAATGGTGAATGGCAACATATTATTGAACCAACCCCAATATGGATTCCACATTTAGACCAACAAGACAGTTTATATAACACAATCAGAGAAGAAGATATATTACAACCCTCAGAAAAATCAGGTTTTATAAAAGTCAAATTTAGCGATGTTCGCAACAATGGTGAGGATTTTCTATTGATAGATACGCTAATACAAGTTAATCCAAGACTGTTCAAATAAGAGTGCATTTTTCAAGATTTTTCAGTTATACCTCAAATCAAAGGATAGTTTGAAGTTTCATGTTGAAGGCCTTGTGGAAAATGGAGGAGATGTTCCCGAATGGCTGAAGAACGGAGATTATGAGTTTGTGTATAACTATCTGGATGCAACTACTCTTTTGAAGGCATATTCTCCATACGTTTCTCTAGCGGCAATTAGTCGTGCTTCTGGAATAAACCAAAGTCTTTTGTCACACTATGTGAATGGTTTGAAGAAACCACGTGAGCAGCAGCGTAAACGTATTGTAGATGGTCTTCATAAAATAGGATCAGATTTGCAATCTGTTATGTGTGTATGATTTTAACAAAACGGATGTTTGAGGGATGTTGCCTAGCATCCGTTATATCATTTCGTACTTCCAGACCCTCATTTCATACATTTATCCCCCAACTTTCTATGCTGTTTCGGATAAATTCACTATCTTTGTCTCCCTGAAAACAACTAAAAGATAAAATGTAATGAGGAAAGGTTTAAAATATACTTTGGTTTCCTTAGGCAGCCTAGGCGTTTTGGCAGGTGTTGGTCTGGGAATCATGTATGTGGTGTCGCCATATAAGGTGAAGCGGTGGTTGGGCATCGCTTCATCTTATTCTGATGTCTTTGTTGATAGATTGAAAGGGCAACCTTATTTTTATCATAAAACACCCCTTTATAACTCTATCTTTTGTCATAAAACTCCCTTTTATAACTCTATCTTTTAGCAAAGTTAACATAAAATAATTGCATATCTCGCTAAGAATCAGTATTTTTGCGCATAATCTTTTAAAGAATCAAAACAACTAAGAATATGGCTAGAGCAACAGGTTCAATCAATTATTTGGAGCATCGCACGCCCTTGAAGGACGAAAGCGGTAAGTATCAGATACATCCGATGTTCGTGAAACAGGATGTCGTTGACAGGGAGAAGATGGAGAAGCGTGTTCGCGATCATTGTGCGATGAACGTTTCGTCCTTTATCTCCGCATTGGAAACGCTGGAGGATGAAACGCTTTACGCCTTGGCGGATGGCAACGAGGTGAGGGTAGGCGATATGTTTATCGTCAAGCCTAAGCTGGGGATGGTGAAGCATAAGGACAAGAATGGAATCGAATGGAAAAGGACCTATCATGAGGGGGATCTGATTCCAGCCAATGAGGTGGATATCTGCGGCTTGGAAATTCAGCCCACGAAGGAGTTTCTGGAAAGGCTGAAACGCCACTCTAATGGCTGCAGCCGACAGTATTGGAGTGTGAAATCTACTCCAAAAGAGGCGGATAAGGAGTTTGCTGATATTGTAGAGATTTGTCAGCAGCAGGGTTATATCACGGTGAAGGATATGATTCGTGAATTCGGTGTTACCCGCTATCATGCCAATAAGGTGTTGAATGATCTCTGTGAGGAACCGGCTGCCAGAATGTATGCTACCAAGGAAGGTCCAATAACGCTCTATCGTTTGTGGAAGAAGGAGTAACTAAGACGTAGTTGTTGAAACGGCTCTTTAGGTTGACGGAATCGGTTCCTTAACTTGAATGAAGCGTCTCTTCTCGTTGAATGAAGCGTCTCCTTAACTTGAATGAAGCGTCTCTTCTCGTTGAAGGATACGTCTCCGAGAGTTAAAAGAAGCGTTTCCTGGAGTCAGAACTAGCGTCTTTTAGAGAACAAGCATATACCTTCTCAGACATTGCCACTAGGTTCAGCAGCTCTGCCGAGCCTAGTCAGCAGGTCTGCTGACTGCAGTCAGCACCTCTGCTGAGCCTAGTGACAACACCTTTTAGTCGTACAGCTATAACCTGTTTAGTTGTACAACTGTATACCCTATAGTCGTACAACTATAACCTCTTTAGTTGTACAACTATACACTTTTTAGTTGTACAATCGTAAAATGATGATACTTCTATGATATATTGGGTGCTCTCATTCAATCCAAACATACAGCATCTTCCTTTTATAACGTTCGTTTGCTTTTGTTCTATTCAACGAACGAAATGAGGAAAAGCAGCTTCTCCTAATTCTGGCTCATATTCAAAACCTTCGTAACTGAAGCCTGCCAGTTCCTCTGGAGTAAGAAGCTGATTATTCAAGATATATCTCACCATGGCTCCACGGCAAGATTTAGCCCATACAGCCTGCATCTTCAATCTGCCGTCTTTCTGGCGGACATAAAAGAGTGGCTGAATGACCTTTATCTCCTTACATACTCTCTTCCAATCGAACAGATGTTCATATTCCTCTGTAGAAAGATGGATGAGTATACCGTCGTCAGCTTTCACACTATCGATGAGAACATCTGTCAGTTTGTCTTTCCAGAACTGATTGATAGGCTTGTCGTTTGTAGCTTCGAGCGATACGCAATGCTCCATACGATAAGGTACGATGCCATCCAACGGTCGAAGCAATCCATAAAGGAAGCAGGTAATCCAGAGATGTTTCTGGGCATACTCTAACGACTCCTCGCTCAAAGAACTGGCACGCAAATGTTTGTATGCCTGACCATTGTAAGCCAGGATAGCAGGCATCTTTTCGGTTGCCATAAAATCATGATATCGCTTCCAGTTCGTCATTGCAATCTTGCTGCTGCAATCCAGTTGCTTAGCCAATTCCTCTACATTCATCATTGCCATTTCTTTGGCCAAGTCATTGGCAACTGATTGGAATAGTGGCACGGAGATAGGCTTCCTGTCTGCCTTCTCAAACATGATTTTGGCATTTGCCAATAATATCTGCATAATAATCAATCTTTTGAATTGTACTTGCAAAGATAAAAAAAAATCAATATACAATGCTAAATAGCCAAGAAAAATCCCATAAAATTAAAATTTTTTATAAAACGAGTATTATATAGTACTTTTTCTTGTGTAATCTATAAATATTTGTTACCTTTGCCCCATGAAAACATTATTAGACGTTCATACACATACAATAGCATCAGGTCATGCCTTCAGCAGTTTGCAGGAAATGACCTTGACAGCAAAGGAGAAAGGGTTGGATATCTTGGGAATCACAGAGCACGGTCCCAATATCCCGGGTACCTGTGATCCTATCTATTTCAGAAACCTTCATTGTGTTCCACGCCAGCTCTATGGAATCAAATTGATGCTTGGAGCAGAACTCAACATCCTCAATACGAAGGGAGATATCGATCTCGACGAGGATTACTGGCGTATGCTGGATATCCGAATAGCAGGCATCCATAGCCTTTGTTGGCAGGGAGGAAGTAAGGAGGAGAATACGCAGGGTGTCATCAATGCCATGCGCAATCCCTTCGTGCAGATTATCTCTCATCCCGGCGATGGTACGGCAGAACTGGATTTCGAGGAACTCATGAAAGTTTCCAGGGAGACGCATACCTTGCTTGAAATCAACAACCATTCCATGGCTCCCATCCGCCACAAGACGGTGGCTGCTCCCAATAATCTGGAACTGCTGGAACTTGCCAAGAAGTATGAAACTCCAGTCATCTTCGGAAGTGATGCCCACTTCTCTACGATGATTGCCGACTACAGCAACATTATGCCACTGGTAGAAAAAGCAGAGTTCCCGGATGAGCTGGTTCTCAACTATCAGCCAGAGAAATTCATGGCTTACCTCAAGCCAACCCCTGAGAAATAGGAAAATTTAGTTTCACATTTCAATTTACATGACTATGATTATAGAAGAAATCATCAAGTATAATGAAAACTTCGTAGCCAGTAAGGCTTACGAAAAGTATCTTACGAGTAAATATCCAGACAAGAAACTTGCCATTCTTTCCTGTATGGACACCCGCCTCACTGAGCTTCTGCCAGCAGCTTTGGGTCTGAAGAACGGAGATGCCAAACTCATCAAGAACGCCGGTGGACTGGTTATCAGTCCTTTCGACTCAGCCATGCGTAGTCTCCTTGTAGCCATCTACGAATTGGGTGTAGAGGAAATCATGGTCATTGCCCACTCCAACTGCGGTGCATGCCACATGAACGGACAGCAGATGAAGAAATTGATGCTCAAACGTGGCATCCATCAGAATGTTATCGATACCATCGGGCTTTGCGGTATTGACCTCGACCATTGGCTGGAGGGATTCCACGACACAGAGGATTCTGTACGGAATACCATCAATACGATCCGTACACACCCTCTCGTACCAAAAGATGTCAATCTTCATGGCTATATCATTGACTCACAGACGGGCAAACTGACAGAAGTGAAATAGAATAAAGGTATTATTTTAATTAAAACACATAACAGCAGTTTGTTGTACTTTCACCTTCTCTCTATGATGCTCTTTCCAAGAAAGTAACTTTCGTTACAGCCCCCACATATCATTCAGCATACTGATAGCTGATTCCGAGCGGAATACATGGTCGCGGAAGGTGATGATGCCTTCAAGAGCAAGATGGTCTTCGAAGGAATTCACCAGGAAATCTGCTTCGAGCAGAATGCGGTGGTCGAGGCTGGTAACATCTTGATAAGTATGATGATGGGCAATGAGCCAGCAGATTCTTTCTATCTGTGCGGCTGTGAATCCATCTACTTCTGACAGTACTTTTCTTGCCTCGTCAGGACCCAGTTCTTCCTGATGCTTGCCATTGCAGTTGCCGTATCTGGCTTCTGAAACGTGAATGCCTACATCGTGAAGAATGGCTGCTGCTTCGAGCACGAAGAGGTCTTCTCCGGTCATTCCCTCTGCTATTGCAATCATACGGGCAAAATCGTGTACCTTTACGAAATGCTGGATGCGAGGCGCATCGCCACCATCGTATTTTATCATCGCCCTCATCAGATTGGCGAGTATCAATTCCTTGTTTGTCATCATTTTATGTTTTAACCAATAAAAAGAATACTAATCGAAGAGTTTCTTCCAAATCCACAATACCGCTATGGCGCCAATGACGCAGAAGACGAAGTTGGTAAGATAACCCTTGCCAAACAGTTCTATGTTCAGCAGATTGCTGATGATGGCGCCGGCATAACTGCCCACAATACCTATGAATAGGTTCATACAACATCCTTTGCCTTCGCCGCTCATGATGCGGTTGGCAATATAGCCAATGAAAATTCCCGTAAGGATTGGCCACGCTGTGAAATCTGCAATGTGTTCTAACATACTCTTTTGATTTTATTTTTTCTTGTTATCTGAGCTTTCTGATAACTCTTGCCGGATTTCCCACAGCCATGGAGTCATCAGGAATATCCTTGACCACTACGCTGCCGGCACCGATTACGCAGCGGTTGCCGATGGTTACTCCAGGGCAGACGATGACTCCTGCGCCCAGCCAGCAATCCTCGCCAATGGTGATGGGGAAGCCTGTTTCTACTGGCTTGCGTCGTTCCATATAATTGATGGGGTGGTTAGGGGTTACCAGCTGGCAGTTCGGACCTATCAGGGTGCGGTTGCCGATGGTAATCCAGCCTTCATCGAGCATCGTGGCGCCATAGTTGATGAATACATTCTCACCCACCTTGATGCCGTGACCATGGTCGCAGTGGAAGGGTGGACAGATGGTGGCTGAAGCTGGAATGCCAGGAATCAGTTCTTCGATAATGGTTCGATAGTCTTCATCAAACAGGGTTAGCGTCTGCAGGCGGCAGCAGAGACGGTTGGCGTGCTCTATGCTTTTCATGCCTTCCTTGTTGCTGAAATCATAGAGCTCGCTGTTTCTCATTTTTTCAAATTCTGTCATCTTTGTTCTCTATTGATGGATGTAATCCAGAATCTGCTCTGCATGAATCTTGGTTTTGATCTCCTTTGGAGTGAAGATCTTTTCAATGACGCCTTCTTCGTTGACAAGATAGGTGGTGCGGAGGATACCGATGGTCTTTCTGCCGCAGGTTACCTTCTCGCCCCAGCAGCCGAGTTCCTGCAGTAAGGTGGTTTCGGTATCTGCGATAAGAGGGAACTGCAAACCCTTGGTTTCTGCAAACTTCTTCTGCAGCGCCTGCTTGTCCTTGCTCACGCCGATAATCTCGTAACCGGCTGCTGCCAGCTCCTCCTTATGTGCCTGCAGTGAGCAGGCCTCGGCAGTGCATCCGCTGGTGTTAGCCTTCGGATAACTGTAGAGCACTATCTTGCGACCACGGTAGTCGCTTGCCTTTATCTCACGTCCGTCCTGGTCAATGCCAAGAATCTCTGGTATTTTATCTCCTATATTCATAATTCTATAT
>SKEF01001499.1_pt1 | contig 20217 bp, 14 predicted proteins | sample 4826691 | NCBI WGS metagenome assembly SKEF01 (sample SAMN11008816, study PRJNA524170) | human gut metagenome | biome: Human fecal sample; material: Feces; isolation source: fecal sample from pouch patient p23, p27 | host: Homo sapiens | place: Israel: Tel-Aviv | collected 2016-08-24
TGCCCTACACCATGTTTGCCTCGGCCGTATTCTTTGCGCCCGAGCGCCACGAGGACTGCGAATACCGCCTGGATCCTATCCATATCTACCGTTGCCAAAACGGCTTTTGGGAATGCATGCGTATCCATAGCAGTAGGCAAAAGAGTAGCAAGCTCGGTGAAATGATGCGCGCCTGTGACCAACGCCTGCGCCTGGCGCTGGACCCCGCCCATCCCCTTAAGGAAGAAAAGGTCCCCAAATATCTGGCCAAGATTATCGATGACGAGATTGTGGCATGGCTTTCGTGGGACGCCGCACACCAGCCCGTCAAGATCGATATCGATCTGAGTCAGCTGGGACACATTCGGAGCGCCGCCGTGCAAACGCGCGAAGCGCTTTTGATCGACGAGGAACGCGAGGACGGCGCACCTGTGGAAGCCGAGGCGACGCTTATAGAGCAACCGAACACCGAGTCTGCACCCGGCATGACTGCCGAACCTGGCGAGATGACCATACGGCAAAACGAACCCGACGAGCCGACTGTCTCCACCGAAGAGTTTGGCGTCGTGGCGCCGCTCCTCGCGTCTGTGGACGCACCCGTAACGCCCGCGCCCACCGAAGCTGCAAACAAACTCGCTCCCGCCGAAGATACCTTCCTTCGCGCGCTCCTCGAACAAAACGCAGCGCAAGCGACATCGGCAGTGGCGCACTCGGGCCAAAGCGAAGATATGCTCGTCGACAGCATCAACGAGGCGCTCTTTGACCTGGTGGGAGACACCGTTATCGAATTCGGCGCGGCAGGGCCGCAGATTATCGAGGACTACGAAGCAGACGTGAGAGGATACCTAGACCATGAGTGATACCGCATCCGCAGCACCCCGCGTGCCCAAGCGCGTCGCTGCCGTCATTCTAAACTCGCTCAAGGGCGGCGTGGTCCCGCGCATCGGCCTTCCTTACATCACCGTAGGGCGCGAGGTCGAGATCCGCGCCCTGCTCACCGATCTGAGTCTCATCGCCGACGGTGGCGCGAGCTTCCGCTTTCTGGTCGGTCGTTACGGCGCCGGCAAGAGCTTTTTGCTCCAGACCATCCGCACGCACGCCATGGGCGAGGGATTCGTCGTCGCTGATGCCGACCTGTCGCCCGAGCGCCGCCTGCAGGGCGGTCAAGGACAGGGCCTTGCCACCTACCGCGAGCTCATCCGCAATATATCGACCAGGACGCGCCCCGAGGGCGGTGCGCTCAACCTTATTTTGGATCGCTGGGTCGCCTCGTGTGCCGACGTCGACGAGTCGGTCGTCAATGCCCAACTGGCCCCACTCGAGGAGATGGTCCACGGCTTCGACTTCACCCGCATGCTCCGCCGCTATCGCATGGCCGTCTCGGAGGGTGACGAAGAAGCTATGAGTCGCGTGACCAAATGGATTCGCGGCGAATACCGCACCAAGAGTGAGGCACGCGCCGAGTTGGGCTCCTCGACCATCATCAGCGATGACGACTGGTACGACTACGTTAAGCTCATTGCGCGCTTTTTGGTCTGCAGCGGCTACAAGGGCATGCTGGTGCTCATCGACGAGCTCGTGAATCTGTACAAGATTCCCAACGCGATTACGCGCCAATATAACTACGAGAAGATCCTGACCATGTACAACGACACGCTTCAGGGCAAGGCGCAGTACCTGGGCGTAATCATGGGTGGCACGCCGACCTCTATCGAGGACCGCCGCCGAGGCGTGTTCTCCTACGAGGCCCTGCGCAGCCGACTCGCTCAGGGCCGCTTTGCGCGCGAGGACCTTAAGGACATGCTCGCGCCCATCATCCGCCTGCAGCCACTCACCTATGAGGAGTTGCTGGTGCTGATCGAAAAACTCATGCAAATTCACGCCGGCTACTTTGGCTGGACGCCCACGCTTACCGAGAAGGACTTGGTGGACTTCCTCAAGATCGAGTTCGGTCGTGTGGGAGCCGACACGCATCTGACGCCGCGTGAAGTCATTCGTGACTTTATCGAGCTGCTCGACATCCTATGCCAGAACCCCGACGCCAACGTGGCCGAGTTGCTGCAAAGCGTCGGCGGCGACGCGCCAGCAGCCGCAACAGACGACACCGGCACCGCAGGCGGCGACCGTAACTTCGCCGAATTCACCATCTAACCTGCCAAAAAGGGACAGGTTTATTTTGGCAGGTTTTATCTGGGCAAACGTCGATGTTGCAATTCGACGACCCATTGCCCGTTGCGTTTGATAACCCGTTGTTGAAAGGAGGCCCCGTGAACGCCTTTGCCCGCTACGCCCCGTTTATCCAAGACTTCATCTACTCCCACGATTGGGAGAGCTTGCGCTCTATCCAGGTTGCGGCGGCAGATGCCATCTTTAACTCGCAGGACAATGTGCTCCTGACGGCATCCACGGCTTCCGGCAAAACCGAGGCAGCCTTCTTTCCCATCCTGACCGAGTTTTGGGAGAACCCGCCCGCGAGCGTGGGCGCCCTCTACATCGGCCCCCTCAAAGCGCTCATCAATGATCAGTTCGTCCGCCTCAACGACCTCTGCGAAGAGGCCGATATCCCTGTCTGGCACTGGCATGGCGATGTCTCGCAGTCGCACAAGGCTAAGCTCATCAAAAAACCGGGCGGCATCTTGCAGATTACGCCTGAATCGCTCGAGGCGCTCCTGATCCATAAGCACATGGCGATCCCGCGCATGTTTTGCGACCTGCGCTACGTCGTCATCGACGAGGTTCATTCTCTCATGCGCGGCGACCGCGGCGGGCAGACGCTCTGTCTTATCGAGCGCCTCTCGCGCATGGCAGGCGTGCAGCCCCGCCGCATTGGCCTTTCGGCCACCATCGGCGACCCCGAGCGCACGGGTGCCTTTCTCTCGCAGGGAACGGGACGCGACTGCGTTATCCCCCGTTTTGAGGAACCGCGTCGTGTGTGGCGCATCTCCATGGAGCACTTCTACAACTCGGGTCCCCAGGCACAGCAGCGGGGATTCGAGAGCACGGGTCCTCAAGAGGCCGAAGTGTTTGCGTGCGAGCGCATCGAGGCGGCATCCGCGGCACTGCCCGCCGGCGCCCAAGACATGCGTCACAGCGGACAGCTCACACAAGAGGAGCGCCGTCAACGTCGCGAGCAGGCGCGGGGCAAGGCCGCTCCCAAAGACCGTCGCACTTCTTCGGCCCCCGAGGGCGAAGTCGATATCCCCCAGGCTACCGAGCAGGCGCTCCTCAACCCCACCGACACCGCACCCGACAACGCCGACCCCGGCATGGGCTACATCTTCGAACACACCCGCGGCCGCAAGTGCCTGGTCTTTGCCAACTCGCGTGAGGAGGCAGAGGCCGTATGCTCCATGCTGCGCAGCTACTGCGAGAGCCGACACGAGCCCGACCGCTTTCTCATCCATCACGGCAATCTTTCGGCATCGTTGCGCGAGACAGCCGAGGAACTCATGCGTGACGAGGAACAGGCACAAACGACCGTCACCACCTCTACGCTGGAGCTCGGTATCGATATCGGCCGCCTGGAGCGTGCGTTTCAGATCGATGCGCCATTTACCGTCAGCTCCTTTTTGCAGCGAATGGGCCGCACGGGACGCCGCGATCTTCCGCCCGAGATGTGGTTTGTCATGCGCGAGGAAGAGCCCGAGCCGCGCACGATGATGCCCGAGACCATTCCGTGGAAGCTCCTGCAGGGAATCGCGCTCGTACAACTCTATCGCGAGGAAAAGTGGGTCGAGCCGCCCGAGCTCGATCGACTCCCCTACAGCCTGCTCTACCACCAGACTATGTCGACGCTTGCCAGTACCGGCGAACTCACGCCGGCAGAGCTTGCCCAGCGCGTGCTCACGCTCAGCTATTTCCATCGCATCTCGGCCGATGACTATCGCGTACTGCTGCGTCACCTCATTAAGATCGACCATATCCAAGTCACCGAGGGCGGTGGGCTCATCGTGGGTCTCGCGGGTGAGCGCATCATTAACAACTTTAAGTTCTACGCCGTATTCCAGGAAAACGAGGAGTTCACCGTTCGCAGCGAGTCGGCCGAGTTGGGCACGATCGTCAATCCGCCACCGCCCGGTGAGCGCATCGCCATCGCCGGACACTGCTGGATTGTCGAGGAAGTGGACTGGAGGCGCCACACCGTCTTTGCCACGCAGGTCAAGGGCCGGGTGCCGGCCTACTTTGGCGACTGCCCCGGCGACATCAATACACACGTACTCGAGCGCATGCGCAAGGCGCTCAACGAGCACGCGGCATATCCGTACCTTATGGGTAACGCCCGGGCCCGCTTAGCACAGGCTCGTCATACGGCCGAGATTTCGGGTGCGGGAACCAAGCCGCTCATCAACCTGGGCGGCGATACCTGGGTGCTCTTCCCCTGGCTGGGCAGCTACGCCTTTTTGGCGCTCGAGCGCATGCTCAAGATTAAATGTGCCGCGGAGCTGGGCCTTCGCGGACTCGACCCGTCACGCCCGTACTTTATGCAGTTTAAGATGAAGGCCGACGAGGAGACGTTCTTTGAGGTGCTCACCGCCGAGGCCGAGAAGGACTTCGATCCCATCGAGCTCGTCTATCCTGGCGAGGTGCCTTACTTTGACCGCTACGACGAGTTTGTTCCCGAAGAGCTCGTGCGCAAGGGCTTTGCCGAAGGCGTGCTCGACATAGAGGGCATGAAGCAGCGTGTCCGCAGCTGGCGCGACCACGCCTAGGACCAGTCTTTTTTTGGGACGGGGAGACTTACTTGTCGTGAAGGACGGTGCCGAGGAAGTCGGTGTCGAAGGGCACGGCTTCGGCAAAGGCATAGTCACCGTCGCTAGCGATGAGCAGGTAGTTCTCCTCGCCGCCGAACTCTGCATCGCCGCATGGGACCACCCAGGCGTGGGCGAATACCTCGAGTGCCGTGGCAGCGCAGTCGCGAAGGAACGTCACATCGCTCCCCTCGTTTGCGCTCACGATATTAGCCACGTAGATACCCCCGGGGTTCAGGCTGCCCCGCGCCAGACGCAGCGCCTCAACGGTCGCCAGCTCGCGCACGGGCTCGGCACCACCAAAGCAATCGCTCACGATCACGTCGTAGCGACGATGCCCCACGCTCGTCACACCCAGATACGAGCGAGCCTCAGCGGTAATCACCCGCAAGCGGTCGCCCACCGCGCGCTCCAGCTCGTCCAGGTAGAACCAGCGGCGCGCTAGGCGCGTAATCTCTCCGTCATACTCGATAACGTCCATGCGCAAGCTCTCGTGCGACATCAGCGCAAACTTGGGATAGGCAAACCCGCCGCCGCCCAGCATAAGCACACGGTCGATACCGTGACCATAAGCGTCACGCATTGCATCCTCGGCCTCAAACGCATCGTCAAACGCACGATAGTACGCAAAGACGGGCTCCGCCCAACGCTCGCCAACGTAGCTTGCGCTTTGGTAGACGCCGCCTTGCACCAACACGCGAATCTCATCGCCGCCCTCATCGTGCACGCGTTTCACACGCGCCAACCCATTGCGGGTTCGCGCAACCTGCAGACAGGCAGCACGAACAGCGACAGCGGCCGCACCAAGCGCTGCGGCTCCCAGGGCAACGCCGGCAACGACGCCGGCAGAAACACTCGGCTTGTTCATTTAGAGCTCCTTTTGCAGATAGAGTCCGTGGTCATAAAAACCCAAATGGCGATAGTACTCGCGCGTACCGATCGCGCTAATCACGTTGATACGCGCATAGCCCGCATCCCGGGCAATATGGCACGCACGCTCCACCAGCGACCGTCCCAATCCATGGTGCTGCGCCGCCTGGCCTTGATCCCCCACGCGCGCCGCCATGCCATACACGTGCACCTCGCGAATCATCGCCTCCTCCGGCCCCGTTGGCAGCTCGTCCGCGTGCGTGGCAACAAACGAACGGTCGGGCAGCGACAGGCGCAAAAAGCCGGCGATCTTGCCTTCGGGAGTCACCCACTGCAAAAAGCGCTCGTGCGTCACCGGCGTCTCGTACGTCACTTCCTCGTCAAGGGTCAACTCATCCAGGTCGGCACCCGCCGTGCTGATCTCGCGATAGCGAATCTCACGCACCGTCGCACCGTCGCCCCGAGCAGCCAGGCGGTTCTCAACGAGCTGACGCAGGTTAGGTTTCTTGTTGCCCACCATAATGTCGTCGGAGCTAAAGTCGCGGATCATGCGACTGATGCGGCAGAACGCCGGTGTCACCACGATGTCGTCGGCCAGCACATCGAGCAGCTCTTCCTCGGTATAGGGACGCCACTCGCCGCGCTCATAGCAGCCCACCAGACGCGAGCCCTCGATGAGCGCACACGGGTAGACCTTGATCTCGTCGGGCATAAAGGCCCCTTCGGTCATAAAGCGCTCGTAGTCGCGTTTATCCCCCTCGGGTGTGGCGCCCAGCAAGTTGAGCATAAAATGCGCATGGATCTTAAAGCCAAACAGGCGCGCGAGCGAAAACGCTCGCTCGATCTGAGCCACCGAAATGCGACGCTCGTTGATATCGAGCAGGTGCTGGTCGAGACTCTGGATACCCATCTGGATCTTGGTGCAGCCCAGGCGGCGGATAAGCGTGAGGGCCTGCGGCGTTACAGCATCGGGGCGCGTCTCGATAACGAGCCCCACCACGCGATGCTTCGCCGTCTCATTGATGCGCTGCTGACGCTCAAGCTCCTCCATCGTGGCCGTCTGCCACTCGGCGACCTCGCCCCACGGCGTGCCGGGGCCGTACAGACGACGCACCGCGCGGTTATAGCCACCCACGGTAGCATCCACACGCCCCTGCTCGTCGGCAACGCCGCTCGCAAGCTCAACCTCATCGGTCGCAATACCGGCAGCGCGATAGCGTTCGCGTCGCTCCGCCACCACCGGCGGCAGCGCATTGGCAGGAGCATCGTCGAGCAGGCGCCCCGCCTCGGCACGGCTGATACCCGGACGCGCCAACATGGGGTTGGCCGCCACGCCGGCCACGGCATCGTCATTGAGCGCGCGGAAGAGCTCCGACATAAACCATGTCTGATAGCCTTCCGGATAGTCGCTCCAGGTACCGCCAAGCACAATGAGCTCGATCTTATCGGTCGCATGCCCCATTTGCGAAAGCGCCGTCAAACGGGCACTCACCTGCAGATACGGATCGAAGCAGTTTTGCTCCGCACGGGCACACGCCGGCTCAGCATGCAGATAGCTCTTGGGCATGCGCAGGTCGTTGGGGCAAAACAGGCAATCGCCCGAGCACGGCCAGGGCTTGGTGATGACGGTAATGGTCGCCACGCCCGAGGCCGTTCGGCGCGGCTTCATACGCAGCACCTGCAGCAGTTGACGTTCCAGATCGGAATCGACATTCCACGCAGCCCACCGAGCCGGCTCCTCACGTTTTACCCGCTGGTAGAACGGCAGCAGACGGCGCTTGGCCAAATCGCGTTTGTCGGCACCCTCGCGGCGCGCCTCGGCATGTATCAGTTTGACGAGCGCTTTGTCGTCCACGGTCTCGCCGCGACGCAGAGCCTCGAGTATGTTCAAGATAATCTGTTCCATGCCCCCATTGTAAAGGCAAAGGCGCCGAAGCCAATCTCGGCTTCGGCGCCTTCATCAAACAGCATGCCTATATGTACCGATCTCCGAAAACCTCATGTCACTCCGGATCAAACGACATGTCGCCCGAACCGACCTCAAAACGATACGTGGCAGACTTATCGCCGTTATCGAATTCAAGATTCAAAACGGTCTCGCCGTCGTAGCCAAGCGGAAGGAAATCGCTCTCGAAGTCGCCGCTGCCCAAGGTAAGGCTCGCCTTAAAGCCCGTCGAGTTCGGAACCATCATCTCCACATCGCCCGAGCCCACACTCACGTCCATCGACTTCGCGGGGGCCTGGTAGAGCTCGAACGTCACATCGCCCGAACCGACCTCGGCATTCAGGGTATCGGTCACGGTGCCCGTAAACTCAACGTCTCCAGAGTCCAAAGTCAGGTTGAGGTCGTGACACGCAATGCCCGCGACCGTCAGGTCACCCGATCCTACATTCGCTGTAATGCCCACCATGTTATCGGCAACTTCGCGCGGCAGTTCGACGGTAACCGTGCGGTCAATGGCGCGCTCGTCATCGCAATCGAACTGGCGAATCTTGAGCGTAGAGCCCTTGATTTCGGCCAGGTTCTGGGTTGCCGCATCGAAGGCAACGGTCCCCGTTGCCACGCGACCGCTTTCAATTACGCGCACTGGCCCGCTGGAGACGTGTTTGACCTCGACCGTGCCCGACGTCACGTCCAAGTCAAGCGATGTGAACGCGTCGGCATCAAAGGTTTCGCTCGAAAGCTGCTGAGGCTGAGCGGAATAGTTACCGCCATCCAAAAGATCGTCCTCGTCAACCGCATCGTCCATACCAGAGAAGCCGGATACAACATCGTCGAGATCCCACGGGCCATCAAAATGAATCAAAGTCCGTGAAATGCCAAAAACAAGCCCGATAATGAGCACAAACGCTCCGATGCCAATGCCCAGGCGTACCTTGGATTCATGCGAAAGCTTCATCATTCATCACCCTCTTTGGCACTCGGCTCAGCGGTGGCCGCGGTAGCCACGTCAGCATCAGGTTCCGCAGAAGTATCCTTCCCCTGGGCCCTGACCGCCACCGGTGCCGGACCAACCTGAATATCCCCGCGCGCCCAATCGCCATCGAGTGCACGCGCCACCCAGTGATAGATGGGAATCGTGAAGAAGATCAGCGCAGCAAAGGGGCCGGCACCAAACAGGATCATCAGTAAAAAGAACAGCAGCCAGCACACGGCCCAATACGGGAATGACTGGAACGGACCCTTCACCGGAGTCGGACCAGCCGCACCGGTACCCGTCACCTGAGCCGTCGCCGCATTGGCAGCCTGCGCACTCCAGCTTGCCGCCTGCGCCGCCTTGGCGGCGGCGTCACTCGCCTGTGTTGCCGCCTCGGTAGCTCGTGCCGCCGCCTCATGGGTGCGTGCGCGCTCTGCCGCCTCGGCCTCGCGCTGACGAGCGCGGTCCTCGTTCTCAAACTCGATATCGTCCTCGATCTCGTCGCTCGGATTGAGCAGCTCGTCCAGGCTCACACCATAGAGTTTGGCGAGCGAGATCAGGTTCTCGGTATCGGGCGAGCTCTCCGCGCGCTCCCATTTACTGACCGCCTGGCGCGACAGTCCCAGCTTTCGTGCCAGTCCTTCTTGACTAAAGCCTTTGCTGCGGCGAAGGTCGGCGAGCCGCTGCGCAGTTTCTACATTCATGGTTCCTCCTATGTGATGCCAGCCGTACCGCCGGACCGCTTTTGTTCTTAAGGCGCCTTGCACAGTTAAAAATCTATCCGCCACCGCCAAAAGCATGCCACCTATTCTAGTGAGATTTTTGACAACCGGCGGTTGCGGGCGCATATGAGCTGCGGAAATGTGTCCAAACAAAGCAATGACCCGTAGCTTGGTTGTCCCCGTTGCGGCGTTAACGGTAGTATGGTCGTACTGTTTATTCCGCACCGCCAACGGAGGGAGTTCCGCGCCGTGAACCGCGATTTCGCCTCATCGCTCATCCAGCTCAACAACACGTTCTATCGCGAGCACTCCGCTTCCTTTTCCGATACGCGCCAGGCCCCGTGGCCCGGCTGGGTACGCACCATGGATATCGCGCTCGAACAGCTCGACGTCGCCACGATCGAGCATCCCGTCCGCGTCTTCGATCTTGCCTGTGGCAATATGCGATTCGAGAACTTTGCCGCCGGCGGCGCACTTGCCGCCAAGGGCGTCGATGGCGCAAACCCCTCGGCAGATGCCAGCTGCCCGTTTGAGTTCTATGGTGTCGACTCGTGCCAAGACCTGGCCATCGATGCACATGGCCACGCGCTGCGCATTCCCAACCTGCACTTCCAGGAACTCGACGTGCTCGACGCCCTTATGAAGCTCAACCCCGCCGAGACGCCCGACGTGCTTTTCGACGCCCCGCTCGCCGATATCTCGGTCTGCTTTGGCTTTATGCACCACGTGCCGTCGTGCGAGTACCGCGTACGCGTGCTCGACGCCCTGGTGCGGCAAACGCGCCCGGGCGGCATCATCGCCATCAGCTTTTGGGAGTTTATGAACGACGAGCGCATGGCGCGCAAGGCCGTTCGAGCCGAAGCCCGCGCCGAGCTCACCCCGCCGTTTGAGGGTTACGATTCCGCGCAGTTTGAAGCCGGCGACCACCTCATTGGCTGGCAAAACGACCGCCACGCCTACCGCTACTGCCATCACTTTGACGATCAGCAGATCACCGACCTGGTGCGCGGCGTCCGTACGTTCTACAAGAGCGGCGAGGTCCCCGTGCGCGAGCTTGAGCGCTTCCATGCCGACGGTCGCAGCGGCGAGCTCAACCGTTATGTGATCCTCAAGCGCCTGTAGGCACCGACGACTCGCCGTCGAGCCGTACCGCATCTTTCGGGCAAATAATGCCCACCCCTTTTCAACCCATTGACGGAACGCGCAGCTATGCGTTCCATATTTATGACCAAGGAGCCTCATGGGAGCCGTCCACGTTCGCACGCCTAAGAACTTTGTGCTCGAGGAGCGCCTGGAGCGCTACGCCGATGCGATTGAGACGAACCCCGAGGCCTATGCCGGAGATTGGCGTGAAGCCTGTGCGCCAGTTGGCAGCAAGCCATTCGAACACCTTCACCTGGATCTTGGCTGCGGCAAGGGAACGTACCTTGTAGAGCGCGCGGCCCACGAGCCAAACACCCTCTTTATCGGTATGGACCAGGAGCCCATCTGCATCGCCTATGCCGCGCAGAAAATCTGCGAGCAGGAGCTGCCCAATGCGCTTGTGCTGCCCCGAGGCGCGGCATCGCTGCCACAGCTATTTGCCGCAGGCGAGCTCGATGCCATCACCATTAACTTTCCCACGCCGCAGCCCAAGGCCAAGTACGCCAAAAAGCGCCTCGTCCATGTCGACCATCTGATGCTCTACCGCCCGCTCTTTGCAGTCGGCGCCACCGTCACACTGCGAACCGACAGCAAGCCATTGCGCGACTACGCCCTGGGGCAGTTTGCCGCGGCAGGCTACGACACGCTTTGGGTAAGCGACGACGTTCGTCGCGACCATCCCGAGCATCCCGAGACCGAATATGAATGCCGCACGCGCGAGATGGGTGCCGCCGTCTATGGCATTTGTGCCACGCCCGGTGCGCAGCCCAGCGATGAACAGCTCGCAGCAGGCCGCGCGCAGGAGCAAAGCCTTGCCTGTTACCTGCCCGACAACCTCGATGAGCTCACCTATGTACCTCTGGGCATGGAAGAGGCCGTCGAGAACTTTAGAAACCGCGCCCGCAAAGGCAAGAAGCGCCTGCCGCAAGAGTCCTAGGGACCTCTGATGGTCGCGGTGTCGGCAAACAAGCGCGAATAGGCGCCGGCGAACGACCCTCAAGCCTAAGTGAGTAGACTTTTTTGCAATAGCCAAGCACAACCCGCATAACGAAAACTAAAACCGCAGATAGAGCCCTTGCGCAAAAGCCATGTGCTCGCGACATCGCAAAAAGTCTACTCACTTAGCCGACAACTGCACCAAACGGCTGGGCAGAACGCCCATTTCCTGCATTTTCTCGCGCGCTGGCACCCCGCGCCGCCGCTACGCCATAATAGTTGGCGGACAATCGCGAGAGAAAGCAACCACATGGCACAGACCACGACAGATACCGCCACCAGCACCGTCTCCGGCGCCGGGGCCGCCAGCTCATTCTCGGGCGGCACGGGAACCGAGGCAGAGTTCGGCTCGCTCGGCGCGCTCTCCCCCACCTGGTGGGAGCCCGAGGACGGCAGTGAGCCCGAACCATGGCTCACGCCCGATCAAGCCTTCGAACGCTTCTTTGAATGGACAAGCGATCGCGGCATTGAGCTGTGGGATCACCAAGAAGAGGCCCTCATGGACCTGGCTGCCGGCGATCACATCATTTTAGGCACACCGACCGGATCGGGTAAATCGCTCGTCGCGCTGGGCATGCTCTTTATGGGCATGGCACAGGGCAAGCGTTGCTATTACACGGCCCCTATCAAGGCCTTGGTCAGCGAAAAGTTCTTCGATCTGGTGCAGGTACTCGGCCGCGATAACGTCGGCATGATCACCGGCGATACGCATATCAATACCAAGGCGCCCGTCATCTGCTGCACGGCCGAAATCCTTGCCAACGATGCACTGCGCGAGGGCGAGGGCGCCGACGTGGGCTGCGTGGCCATGGACGAGTTCCACTACTTTGCCGACCCCGACCGCGGCTGGGCCTGGCAGGTGCCGCTGCTCACCCTGCCCCACACGCAGTTTATGCTCATGAGCGCCACGCTCGGCGATGTCACCGCCATCGCCGCCTCACTCGAGGAACACACCGGCGCTGCTTGCGACTTGGTTGTCGACGCCCCACGCCCCGTGCCGCTGAGCTACGACTACGTGACGACCTCGCTCGAGGGCACGGTCGAGCTCGCCATGCGCCGCGGCGAGGCCCCGCTCTATATCGTGCACTTTAGCCAGGATGCCGCCCTTGCGACGGCACAGTCGCTCGCCAATTTTGGCATCGCCAGCAAGGAGCAGCGCGAGGCCATTAAGGAAGCCGCCAAAGCCACGAGCTTCTCGACGGCCTTTGGCAAGATCCTCAAGCGCTTGCTTGGCTGCGGCGTCGGCGTGCACCACGCCGGTATGCTGCCGCGCTATCGTCTGCTGGTCGAGCGCTTGGCGCAGCAGGGCCTGCTGCCTGTCATCTGCGGCACCGATACGCTCGGCGTCGGCATCAACGTACCCATCCACACCGTGGTCCTCACCGCACTCACCAAGTTCGATGGCTACAAGATGCGTCGTCTGCGCGCCCGCGAGTTCCATCAGATTGCCGGTCGCGCCGGCCGTTCGGGCTTCGATACCGAGGGCATGGTCATCGCCGAGGCCCCGGAGCACGAGATCGAGAACGCCAAGCTCATGGCCAAGGCGGGTGACGACCCCAAGAAGCTCCGCAAGATTAAAAAGAAGAAGGCCCCCGAGGGCTTTGTCACCTGGAACAAGCAGACCTTTGAGCGCCTGATTGAGACTCAACCCGAGACGCTCAAGCCGCGCCTGCGCATCACGCACTCCATGGTGATTAGCGTGGTCGAGCAGGGCGGCGACGCCCGTGCCCGCGTACACGACCTCATCGAGACGAGCCTGCAGACCCCCGAGGAAAAGGCCAAGCTCGAGGTTCGCGCCGATGAAATCTTCGCCACACTCATCGATTCCGGCGTCGTCGTTCGCACCGAGGTGCCGCCCGCACCCGACGCCCCGACTGACGCCGCACCAGACATTGACTATGCACTGACGGTCGATCTGCCCGAGGACTTTGCGCTCGATCAGCCGCTCTCGCCGTTCTTGCTTGCCGCGTTGGAGCTGCTCGATCCCGAGAGCGAGACCTATACCATGGATCTGATCTCGATGGGCGAGGCAACGCTCGAGGACCCCAAGCAGGTGCTGCGCGCACAGGAGCGCGCTGCGCGCGACCGCGCGATGGCCGAAATGAAGGCTGACGGCGTCGAGTATGAGGAGCGCTTGGAGCGCATTCAAGACGTCACGTACGAAAAGCCGCTCGAGGATTTGCTCGACGCCGCCTTTGACAAGTACTGCCAGGAAGTGCCCTGGGCAAACGACTATCAGCTCTCTCCCAAGAGCGTCCTGCGCGATATGCTGGAAAGCGCGAGCGATTTTAAGGGCTACATTCAAAAGCTCGGCATCGCCCGCTCCGAGGGCATTCTGCTGCGCTACCTAGCCGAGGCCTACCGTTCACTCGACCGCACCGTGCCCATCGAGAAGCGCGACGAGCGCCTGCGCGACATTATCTCGTGGCTGGGCTTTGTGGTGCGCTCGGTGGACTCGAGCCTGGTGGACGAGTGGGAGAACGCCGGCAACCCGGCAGCCCTCGACGCCGCGCCGCCGCAGGGCATCGACGAAGTCGTGGCAGACCGCCGTGGCTGCACGCTGTTGGTGCGCAACGCGCTCTTCCGCCGCGTGACCCTTGCCGCTCGCGAGCACGTTCGCGACCTGGGCGAGCTCGACGACGACTGGGGCATGAGCGAAATCCGCTGGCAAAAGGCGCTCGATGCCTACCATGAGCAGCACGAGGAGATCCTCACCGACGGAGATGCCCGCAGCGCCGCGATGTTTTCCATTGACGAGTCCGACGAGAAGACCGCGCACGTATGGCACGTGCACCAGATCTTTGCCGACGAGGATGGCGACCACGATTTTGGCATCATGGGCGATGTCGATCTGGACGCCACGCAAGACGGCGGCGAGGTCATCTTCAAAAACTACCGCGTCGGCTTTATCGAGGACCTGCTCGAGGACTAGCCGAACATACTGGAACGAAACAAGCGGGGCCGCTGGCAATATCGCCAGCGGTCCCGCTTTTGCACTATCCGCTATGCCTTACTCGGCATCCTCGACCTCATACGAATCCGCCTCGGCTGGCTCATCGTTTGTCTCTGGTGCAGCCCCGCGCGCCTCGTCAAACGCGGCCTTCATGGTCTTGTTGCCCCACGTGAGCTTGCGAATGGTAAGATCGTCGGCCTTGTTGTGGGCCAGACGCAGATTCTCGGTACTGCGACGCAGGTCGTCCTTGGTCTTCTCGAGCTGCTTAATGGCGGCATCGATCTCCTTGATCGCCGACTCGAACTGCTTACTCGCCAGGTTGTAGTTGCGCGAGAAGCCGTCCTTGAACTTTTCCATCTTGGCTTCGAAGTTCGTGACGTCGATATTCTGCTGTTTGTACTCCGCCAGTTCCTGCTTATAGCGCAGCGAACCCATGGCGGCGTTGCGAAGAAGCGTGATCATGGGAATAAAAAACTGTGGGCGAATCACGTACATCTTCTCGTAGCGATAGCTCACGTCCACGATGCCGGCGTTGTAAAGCTCGCTCTCGGGTTCGAGCAACGTGCAGAGCACTGCGTACTCGCAGCCTTTTTGGCGGCGATCGTGGTCGAGTTTCTTAAAGAAGTCCTCGTTTTTATGCTTGGTCGCGGTCTCATCGTTCTCGTTTTTCATCTCGAACATAATCGAAATGACCTCGTTACCGCTTGCGTCGCACTCGCGGAAGATAAAGTCGCCCTTGGTGCCCTCGGACGCATCGTTATCCTTCTCGAAGTACGCGTTAGGAAACGCCGTCATGCGCAGACGGTTAAACTCGGTCTCGCAGTGCTGCTCGAGCGACTCGCCCACCATCTTGGTGGACAGGCGGACCTTCATGTCCTTAAGGCGCTCAATCTCTTCGTCCTTGTAGCGAATCAGGTCATCGCTCGCGCGCTTGGCCTGCGCAAGCTCGAGCTCGTGTGCCGCCTTGACCTGTTCCTCGCGAGAATCGCGCACCGCCAGCTCGCTCGTCAGTTTGGCACGTGCCTCATCGCGCTCTCGCTCCGCCGCGGCGACCGCCTTCGACAGCTCCATTTTTGCAGAAAGTTCTTGCTCACGAAGCTGTGCACGAAGGCCCTCGGCCTCGCGCTCGGACTGAGTCTTAGCATTCGAGAACTTCTCACGCACTTCTGTCAGGTAATCGGAAAGCTTACGATTCGCTTCGTTTTGCGCAGCCTCGAGCTTACGCTGCGCCTCGGCCGCAGCAGTTGCGAGTGCCATTTCTTGAGCCTTATCTGCGGCGGCAAGCTTTGCCTGCAACTCCGCAATCTGAGCATCGCGCGCGGCGAGGTCATTTTGAGTCGCATTGCGTACCGCGGCTTCGGCAAGCTTTGCTTCGTCATCTTTGCGTCCCAGCTGCGCACGTAGGCTATCAATCTCACGCTGGAGTTCGGCATTCTCCTTTTGAGCGTCGGCACGGGCCTCAACCGCCGCGCGCTGACTTGCACTCTCGCGCTCTGCGGCAGCGCCCTCGAGCTTGGCGCGCAGCTCGGCGAGTTCAGCATCGCGCGTGGCGACCTCTTGTGCCAACTTCTGAGCCGCAGCGTTCTTCTGCTCGATAAGCTGAGCGTTGCGCTGAGACTCTGCCTGTTGCAAGGCAGCCGTCAAACGCGAGCGCTCAAGCTCCAGCGCCTGCTCGCCCTCGCGCTGGACTGCCTTCACACGCTCATCCAGGTCGCGCGAAAACTCGGCATCGCGCACTTGCTTGACAATATCCGCATAGCCAGACGCATCGACCTTAAAAACTTCGCCGCAATGCGGGCACTTAATCTCGTTCATAGCAGCTCCTCGATGGACGCAAATTTCGACCGCCTACACTCTACCGCGCCGCACGGACAAAAAAGGCGCCGCTGCCATAATGGCAACGGCGCCCGAGCCACCACAAAGGTGCCTGTCCCCTTTGTGGTGGCTCTGGCGCCCTATAACCCAAAGAAGCTAAGAATCTGATCACGGCTTACGGGCCTGTACTCGTTGGCATCGAGACCGACATCGTAGCGAAAGATAGGGCGCTCGCGATCGCGGTTGCGTGCGTTGGCGCGGTCACCCCTGCTGTGGATATGCCCATGCAGCATAATGGCGCCACGTGCCTTGCCGTTCCAGCTGAGCATGGGGTAGTGGCTCATAACCAGACGATGGCCCTTGGCATAGCCGGGAGCAATCTCCAGGTAATCGCGCACGCCTTCCCAAATCTGCGGTACGTCGGAATCTTCCCAGTCGCCGTCATGGTTGCCACGGATGAGCGTCACGTTCTGACATTCGATGCGCTCGCGCAGGCGCACCGCCTCCGCCAAGGGCAAACGATAGGTAAAGTCACCCAGAATATAGAGGCGGTCGTCCGCAGCCACGCACTCATTGATGGCATCGATGACCTTGCGGTTCATCTCCTCGACCGAGCCAAATGGCCGGTCCATGTCGTGCAAAATATTCGTATCGCCCAGGTGCAGGTCGGCGGTAAACCACATCATCGTCTATGCCCTCATTTCGCAACGCCTTCAACTCGTGCTAAGTATACAGACGCAGCGATGCGGCGGTTAGCCAAAGAGCCCGCCGAACAGTCCGCGGCGGCGCTTGTCCTTTTTATTCGAACCTTTGCCCTGGGCGTTCTTATCCTTTTGCTTTTTGCGATCCTGCTCCAGCTCATCGTCATCGAGTAGCATATCACACTCAAACGGATCGTCTGTCAGATCGAACAGGTCATCGTCATCAAACATGGCAGTCTCCCATACCGATTAGCGAGCATCCACCACATAGAGCCCAACGCGCACCTGGTGCCACGGGCTGCGTTCGGGGGCAACCTGTTGCACGCGGGCCTCAAACACGTCCTCGTGGCCGTAATACATCATCAAGGACAGCGGGCCGACCTCGTTTCCCGGAACATAGCCAAGCTTAGTGTTGCCGAAGTAGATCGCAACCGCCTCGGGATCATGAGGGTTATCGCGCTCGGCACACAGTTTCAGCTTATCGCCAACCTTAAGATCGCCCAGGACCAAGGCACCGTCGGCATACTGAAATCCCGCGATGTGAAACGACAGAAGAACACGTGAAGGCTCGTACATAGCAGCTCCTCTAACGGCCGGATAAACCGGTGTGTAACCTTATTGAGAAGTCTACGGTCCCGTGAGGACACAAATACATCCTGTCTGCGTCCTTCAATCGTTTGCCTCAACGCTTGCGCGACAGAACGCTTGCAGATAAGATAGGAACACGGATGGCACCCGTTGCCGCGGGTCTTGCCAACTCCGATACACGTTTTCATCGTGAGAAGTGGCCGTCTTCGCTTACGCGGGGGCGGCTATTTCATTCGGCCGATAAACAGACCGAGTTCGATAGCCGCAATCAACAACGCCAATAACGAAATAACATCGCTTACGTTCATACCAAATCCCTTCTAAAGGGAGTTGGCCCATCCGTGCTCCATAACAGTAGTCTAACGCAAAATGCAGGTAATAGGAACACTTGTTCGTATTACCTGCGCCCTTTTCTAATGCACAAACATGCGCACGAACTTGTGCTTCCAGCTTGCGTAAGGAGCGTAGCGGAATGGCACGTCCAGCCACGTTGCCTTGTTCACGACGCTCTTCTTGTGGCTAAACGTATCGAAGCTCTCGCGTCCATGGTACTGCCCCATACCGCTCGCGCCCATGCCGCCAAAGCCCATATGGCTCGTAGCCAAGTGCATGATCGTGTCGTTGACACAGCCGCCGCCAAAGGGCACGTAGCGCACAAAGCGTTGCTGAACCGAACGGTCCTGGCTAAAGATATACAGGGCCAGCGGCGTCGGACGATCCGTAATAAACGTCTCGGCCTCGTCTAGGCTCTCAAACGTCAGCACCGGCAAGATGGGGCCGAAAATCTCCTCCTGCATCACGGCGTCATCGGGGGTCACGCCGTCCAAAATCGTCGGCTCGATCTTGAGCGAAGTCTCGCGCGCGGTACCTCCAAGCACAACCTTATCGGGATCGATCAGCCCGCGCACGCGCGCAAAATGCTTGGCGTTGACGATATGCCCGTAGTCCTCGTTATCGAGCGGATGCTCGCCAAACATACGGCGGGCCTCCTCCTTGATAAGGTCCAGCAGCTCGTCGTGCACGCGCGCATCGACCAGCAGGTAGTCGGGCGCCACGCAGGTCTGCCCCACGTTGAGCCACTTACCAAAGGCGATACGCCGTGCCGCAACCTTCAAGTTTGCCGTCGCATCCACGATACAGGGACTCTTTCCGCCCAGCTCAAGCGTCACGGGCGTAAGGTTTTTACTTGCGCGCTCCATGACGAGCTTGCCGACCGGAACGCTACCGGTAAAGAAGATCTTGTCCCAGCACTCATCGAGCAACGCTTCGTTCTCGGCGCGCCCGCCCTCGACAACCGTCACCAGGCACGGATCAAATGCCTCTTCACAGATTTGCTTGAGCACCGCGCTCGATGCCGGAGCATAGGCACTCGGCTTGATGACCACGGTATTGCCCGCGGCAAGGGCGCCGGCGAGCGGCTCGAGTGTTAGCAAAAACGGGTAGTTCCACGGAGCCATGATGAGTGTGACGCCATAGGGCACGGCTTGCGTTTTGCACACGCTCACGGCGTTAGCGAGATCGCACGGACGCAGGCGCGGACGACTCCATCGAGCCACGTGAGCGATCTGATGTCGAATCTCGGAAAGCGACGTACCAATCTCGCACATATAGGCCTCGTCATGCGACTTCCCCAAATCGGTCTTGAGCGCATGGGCGATATCGGCCTCGTGGGCCCGCACCGCATCGCGTAAACTCACGAGCGCGCGACGTCGAGCATCGACATCAAACGTGGCGTGCGTCTTAAAGTAGGCGCGCTGATCGCCGACGATGCGCGCAATTTCCTCGGTGTTCATGGACCCTCCTAATTTTCGTCCTCAAACATACCACCTGCAACGACTTCGTACATATGCTCGAGCTCCAAGCGGTCCATTAGAAACGGAACGGGGTATAGCGGATTGGCCTCGGCATCGGCATGCGCCGCCATCTCGGGAATGTCAGAGCGGCGAATGCCCAAGACATATTTGGGGATTCCCAGGGCCTCGTTCATGCGGTCGACCCAATCGATAAAGGCCTCGGCCGCAAGACTATCCTGCGCGGTAGCCGGCGCAATGCCCGCCATGTGAGCAAGATCGGCAAGCTTGGGGGCGGCGGCGTCACCATAAGCGCGAAGCATGTGCGGCAGGATGATCGCGTTGGCCAAACCGTGCGGAATTCCGTATCGGCCGCCCAAACTGTGCGCGATGGCATGCACATATCCGACATAGGAGCGGGTAAACGCAACGCCCGCCTTATACGCCGCCGAAAGCATATTGCGACGAGCGCGCATGTCGTCACCATGCTCATAGGCCTCGAGCAAATTGTCGTGGATAAGCTGCACCGCCTGTCGCGCCATCTTGCGCGTATAGGGCGTGGTGCTTCGCCCGATAAAGGCCTCAACGGCATGCGTCAGGGCGTCCATGCCCGTCTGCCCCGTAATGGAAGCGGGCAAGCCGCACGTAAACTCGGGGTCGTGGACTGCAAAACGCGGGATGAGCACAAAGTCGTTAATGGGGTATTTGTAGTGCGTCCCGTCATCGGTAATTACCGCCGCAAGCGTGGCTTCGCTTCCCGTACCGGCGGTAGTGGGAACGGCGATGAGCAGCGGCAGGCGACGATGAATCCGCAGCAGGCCGCGCATCTTGTTGATGGGCTTGTTTGGCTGCGCAATGCGTGCGCCCACGCCCTTGGCGCAGTCCATGGCTGATCCTCCGCCAAAGCCGATAATGGCCTGGCAGGCGCTCTCTCGATACAGGGACGCCGCTTCTTCCACGTTTGAAACCGTGGGGTTTGCACGCGTTTCGGCAT
>SKEF01001515.1_pt1 | contig 20050 bp, 17 predicted proteins | sample 4826691 | NCBI WGS metagenome assembly SKEF01 (sample SAMN11008816, study PRJNA524170) | human gut metagenome | biome: Human fecal sample; material: Feces; isolation source: fecal sample from pouch patient p23, p27 | host: Homo sapiens | place: Israel: Tel-Aviv | collected 2016-08-24
CGGCAAGGGCGATCAGCGGAAGGTTTAAGTATGCTGCAAGGACAAATCCCAGGAAGTAGAACATGCAGATCTTGTTGTCCCAGAGCATTTTCATCAGCATCGCCATACCTACTGCCGGAAGAAGTCCGCCGCAGACGGTCAGGCCATTCATAACAACATCCGGGATCGCATCCAAAAGTGCGCTGACTGCGTCAGATCCAAACAGGATTCCGAAGAATGCGAACAGGGAATACAGGAACCAGTTTACAGCCCAGAGTCCGTAATGAAGGGCGACGATCTGTTTCTCCTTGCCCTCTGCTGCCAGACGGTCGAAGGTTTTTGCAAACATACCTACAATAAAGATGTAGAGAACGGTCTTGATCTGAAGACCAAGGATACCAATTGGAAGTGCCAGTGTAAGAGCTACCTCAGAACCTTTGCCAAGCATGATGGCAAAAGCAGTTCCTACGGCTGTGGCGATTCCGGGTTCTGCCGCGGAAGCACCGCCGATATTTACAACTCCCATGAATACGGCTTCCAGTGAAGCTCCGATGATCACTCCTGTGTGAAGATCTCCAAGGAACAGACCTACCAGCGGTCCGATGACGATCGGACGGTTCAGCATGGTAAATCCGATCAGCTCTGCACCGCCGACACAGATGAATACGGCAAGTGCTACAAGAAATGCGTTTAACATTTTTTCTTTCCTCCCTTTTTTGTTACGTTTTACTTATTCCGTGGATATTCACATTCCACGATCTGCATTCCGATAACTATTACGTTTATTCTTTTTTATATGCATCAGTTTAATTTATCAAGCACATCCTTCACAAGTTTCTGCTCATCATTCGGTACCTGCTGCATACAGGTCTTCGGGTCAAGGGCAACCAGGTCTTTCAGCGCCTGCTGCTCTGTTTTTGTCAGCATGATGGTCGGTGTCAGGACAAGTTTCTCGGAAACATCGATTCCATCGAAACGTCCGGTATTTCCTACATTGAGGAATCCGATCTCGCCAACGCTCTGTCTTACTTTCAGTGCATCTTTTACGGTTCTTGTGAGAACCAGGATACGCATCTTGGATGCTTTCGGGTTATTTAAGATACGGATGACTTCGTCCACCGGTTTGATCAGGGATTTAATTCCGCCAGGTACTGCCATTTTCAGCGCCATTTTCTGGGTATTGTCGTTGGCTGCCTCATCATTGGCTACCACGATTCCCTGTACTGCCAGCTGCTTGGTCCAGGTCATGGCAACCTGTCCGTGGATCAGACGGTCATCTACACGAAGTGCGGTGATCTTTGCTGTGGAATTGTCGTAGGACTGTGGGACTGGTTCTTTTTTCGGTGCGGATTTCTCTGCAGCTGGTGCAACATTTTCTTTTGCCGAAGATTTTTTCTCCCCACCCAGATCCACCACCTGAAGTTCTTCCCTTGCGTCATCGATGAACTCCTGAATCTCCTCTTCTGTTACATCGTCATCTGCCATCATTACCTGCATCAGGACCGGAAGATTGGTTCCTGTGATCAGTGTGACATTTTCTTTCTGGCTGTATCCCAGAAGTTTCTGGTTTACACTTCCTCCCATCAGGTCTGTGAAAACGAAAATCCTGTCGTTTTCATGCTGTGCGAAATATTCTTCAAACTTTTTCTCCACATTGTCTTCCGGTGTTACATAAGCGTCGATGGTTGTGATCTCGGCCATTTTTCCAACGATCAGCTCTGCTGTGTAACGGATACCGGAGGCCATTTTTCCATGTGTGGCGATCAGAATCTGTTTCATCTGGTATTCACTCCTTCTGTACTCTTTCCCTTTAGTTATGTACCTAACCTTTATGTTCACACTATAACATCAAAGATAGGTTGTGTAAATAGGTTATGTACATAACCTATTATTGTGACAAGTTCGAAATTATGGTTTTGTGCAGGTTTCACATAGATAATTTTACCAAAAAAAGCCGAAAATACTCTGGCTGTCAGATACTGACAGTTCCCGTATATTTCGGCTTTTGACATCTTTATATTTCAGATTCTCTGTACTTTTACTGTGTAATTCCTTACTTTTCCTCTTCCTGCGGCTGTAACGACTTCCGCGGTATCAGTGTAACCGGAAGCTCGATCTCATTCTCCCGCTCTTTCTCCACACCGTTGATCCGCTCCATCAGGATCTCCACCGCAAGGGAAGCTTTCTGCTCCACATTCTGGCTGATCGTGGTCAGCCTTGGCACGGAAAATTCCGCATAGCTGATATTATCGTATCCTGCGATTCCAATCTCCTCCGGGATTTTCACTCCACGGCTGCTGAAAAAGCTGATCGCCTCCAGCGCATAAAGATCTGACAGGAAAAACAGGGCAGTCTTCGGTTTTTTCCGCTGGATCAGCCACGCATAGCTTTCTTTTCGTTTGGCGTAGTTCATTCCAAGAGCGGTAAACTGCACCTTCTGCTTTTTCCCTGCAAATTCTTTCGCTGCACGCTGGGCACCCATGTAACGGAAATGATCCACACCATTGTCACGGCCTGCACAGACCTGGATATGCTCATAACCGCATTCCAGGAGATATTTTGTCATAAGGTAACCGCCGCTCTCGTCGTCCAGTCCAATATTCAGGACATGGTTTTCCTGACCTGCGTCAAGCTCGCCGTAGGCATCAATGGAAACGATAGGCTTGTTGATCAGCTGATAAATTTTTTCGCAGTTGCTTTTGCTGAATGAGATGGCAATGACGCCGTCCACATCCCAGCCCATAACCATCTGAAAGATCTTGTCCGTATCCTTTGCAGAATAGAGCATCAGATAATAGCCAAGTTCCTGCACGTATTTTTCAATAAAACCAATGATCTTTCCGTAAAAAGGATCTCCGATAACAGAATCCTTGAAGTCTTTATGATAATTGATCACAACTGCGATCAGCTGAGATTTCTCCTTATTGAGAACTCTCAGTCCCATTTTCTGGACATATCCCATTTCCCGGATAAGATTCTCGATCTTCTCAATGTTTGCAGGAGATACTTTTTTTGTTTTTCCATGTATGACGTTGGAAACAGTTGTTGTGCTTACACCTGCTCTCTGCGCGATTTCCTTAATGGTTGCCATTGTCTGTCCTCCAGAGATATTTCTGTGCGGAAGCCACTGCATTGGCTCCGTCTGAAACAGCAGTTACTACCTGGCGAAGTGCCTTGGTACGAATATCCCCCGCTGCAAAAACCCCAGGTGCGCTGGTAACACCATCTTCTCCTGCACAAATATATCCGTTTTCATCCAGCTTAAGCTGGTCTTTTACAAGTGCCGTGCTGGGAACAATGCCTACTGCGATAAAAACGCCGTCTGCTTTCAGTTCCCGTTCTTCCTCTGTTTTCACATTGCGGATCTTAAGACCTGTCACTTCTTCCTGGCCCAAAATCTCAAGTGGAACACTGTCCCACACCATTTCTATATTTTCGCAGGCAAAAACCTTCTCCTGAATGGCCTTATCCGCCCGAAGCGCATCACGGCGGTGGACAAGATATACTTTTTCGCAGAGGCCGGAAAGAAAAACCGCGTCCTCTGCTGCCACGTTTCCGCCGCCCACTACCACTGCAGTCCTGTCCTTATAAAAAGCTCCGTCACAGGTAGCACAATAGGAAACTCCAAGGCCGCCAAGGTCATCTTCTCCCGGAATATCCAGTTTCCTGTACTCAGCTCCAAATGCAAGGATCAGCGTTTTTGCCTGGTATTCGTGTTTTTTTGTGCGGATCGTCTTGATCTCCCCGGAAATATTTTCCAGGGAAAGGATCTTCTCGCGCTGCGGTTCCAGCCCCAGTTTCCGGGCATGCTCCCCGAACACTTCCCCCAGATCCATACCTGAGATTCCCGGCATTCCCGGATAATTATCCACCTCATAGGTAGCTGTGATCTGGCCGCCCGGTGCGAAATTTTTGTCGATCCATATAGTATTTAATCTGGCCCTGGACGCATAGATCGCTGCCGTGATCCCTGCCGGACCTCCGCCTAAAATTGCAAGATCATAGATATCGCTCATGTTATTTCTCCATAATTTATCGGCTTTTTTTCTGTATTTTCGTTCACATAATATCATAGATTCCGTAATTTTCCAATATGATAGAACAAAGCATCCTTCTGAAAGGATCTCCTATGCCTTTTAAGATCCGGGGAAAAAAATCTCCTCTTTTTATCACTTTGCTGCTTGTCCTGACGCTGTTTGCAGGCCTCACTGCCGGCTATTTTTCCGCCCATGGGATCACGGAAAATGGAAAATTTGAAGCCTTTTCCAGAAAAGTTTTTCAAAATGAAGTCTCCGGCAGCACACTTACTCTTCACTATACCCTGGCACATCCGGAAAAACAGGGCATCCCACGAAAAAAAGCCTCTCTTGGCACCGTCCCCACCGACATGAAAAATACATATCAGATCTGCAGCCAGTACGAAGAAAAGCTGAAATCCTTTCGCTACAGCCGCCTTTCCACGGAAAACCAGCTGACTCTGGATTCCATGCTCCTCTATTATCATACGGAAAAATCTCTGGGCGACAATTATCTTCTCCAGGAACCACTTGGGCCAAGTCTTGGTATTCAGGCCCAGCTTCCGGTACTTCTGGCGGAATACGCTTTTTATGAAGCTCAGGATATCACCGATTATCTCAACCTTCTCACCACCATCCGGCCTTACTTTCAGAGTATCCTGAAATTTGAGAAAAAGAAATCCGAAGCTGGTTTCTTTATGAGCGACACTACTCTGGACCGGGTTCTGGCACAATGCAGCGCTTTTATCCAGAATCCGGACAACAATTATATGCTGGATATTTTTCAGAAAAAGCTCTCGGATTATGGAAAACTTTCCGTTTCAGAACAGAACGCTCTGATCCTGACCCACAAAAGTCTCATGAAAACAGAAGTCATTCCTGCCTATCAGGAACTTATGACCGGGCTGGAAGCTTTGCGTGGCACAGGGAAAAACAATCGTGGCCTGACTTATTTTAAGGGAGGAAAAGCCTACTATCTCTATCTTCTCCAGAGCCAGACCGGTTCTTACGTTCCTGTAAAACAAATGGAAAAACGTCTCTCCAGACAGCTTTCCAGCGAAATCGGCATCGCAGGAACCATGCTCCGCAAAAAACCGGAACTTCTGACTATACTCAACCAGGGAATCACTTTCAAAAAAATGAAACCCGCCCAGATGCTGAACGCCCTTCAGCAGAAGATCCAGGCAGATTTTCCAGCCCTTGCAGATGTCACTTTTGAACTCCGCACAGTTCACGATTCCATGAAAGATTACTTAAGTCCTGCCTTTTATCTCACACCACCCATGGATACCGGAACCCCTAACGTGATCTACATAAATCCGGCTGCCAGTTACCAGGAACTGGAGCTTTTTACCACACTGGCACACGAAGGATTTCCAGGACACCTTTACCAGACTGTCACCTTCCAACGCCAGAATCCCTCCGGAATCCGGAATCTCCTCTGCACCTCCGGTTTTGCGGAAGGATGGGCCACCTATGTTGAGCCCTTTGCCTACCAGTACGCGGCCGATTATATTCAGGATCCTTCTGCCACAGAACTTGCCAGGATCTCCTGGCTGAACCGCAGCATCAACTTATGTATGTACTCCCTTCTGGACATTGAGATACACTACAACGGCTGGACCCAGGCCGAAGCCGCCAGCTTTCTGAAAGCCTTTGGCATCAAAGACAGCACCGTTGTCTCCGAGATCTACCAGTATATCCTGGAAACCCCAGGGAATTATCTGAAATACTACTGGGGCTACTTAAGTCTTCTGGACCTACGCACCTCCGAACAGAACCGCCTCGGCCAGGATTTTGACCTCAAAAAATTCCACAGCCAGGTGCTGAAAATCGGTGGTGTACAGTACCCAGTGCTGGAGAAGTATATTGACGCGGAATTTTAACCAAATCAAGTAAGTCCCCTGCTTCAATTGCGAATATCCGCTTGACCTCTTTACTCCAGCCCCGCAAAAAACAGCTCATAAAAATCATCTTCACCCTCAAGCATCGGAGAATTCTCCCCGCCACCATTGGTGCTCCGCTTCATAGCCGCATAAAACTCTTCCCCCGCCGCGATCAGATCCATCTCATAAACCGGAACCCCAAGCTCCCGGCACTTTTTACAGAAGGCAGCCAGCGGCTCCTTCTCCTTACGGGTAGCCAGCAAAACCTCCCGAAGCGCCGGGTCCCTGCGGGCCTTTTCCTTCAGATTATCAAGCATCTCCACAACTTCCATCCAACTCACTCTCCCTTCACACAATCTCTAAACAGAACATCCAGTTCCGGAAGTTCCCTCTTCAGAGAAACCAGCTTCCCATCCCTGGTAAAACAATGCTTCGAAGAAGCCACCGTACAGACCTCTCCCCTGGTCACATTAAAAAACTCATAATCCAGTTCCAGAACCGAACCACTATACTTCCTCACCGAAACCGAAATCTCCACCATATCATCAAAAAGCACCGGCTTCTTATAAGAAACCGAAACCCCCGCAACCGGAGAAACGATCCCCCGATTCTCCACCTCGCCATAACCAAAACCCATCTCTTTCATAAAATCGATCCGGGCCTCTTCCATCCATTTCACATAATTGGAATGATGGATAATCCCCATCTGATCCGTCTCATGATACTGCGCCTTACGCCTGTAAACACCCACAAAAACACTCCCTTCCATTTTTCCTACAGTATACACCACTCCCCCACACCAGGCAACAACACCTCACCCTTCCCACTTCATTTCAAACCGACAGCGAAGCGCCTCGGCTCATCCCCTACCGTTAAACCACAAGGAAACTCAGCCTTTCCTCCACGCCGTCCAGCGCAGCGCTGACGGCTCATCCAACTCCCGAGAAACCACTCAACCTCACATTCTAAACCGAACTCCCACCCCGCCACTCTACCCTCACACTCTGAACCTCACTGCCCGGGCAGCCATCAGCACTTCCCGGCTTGAAACACCAGCTGGCAAGGCGTGTGCTGTCTGGCGACGACTCTGCAGGAGGGGTGCTGATTCTTAGTCGGTGGAAATCTGCGTTGCTTCAAAAATTCTCGCTGTTTGAGCGAAGCGAGTTCGGGAATTTTTGAAGCGGTTTTAGCAGATTTTCAGCGGCTTAGAAGCCAGCCCCCGACGAAGCCCCGGCGCCGGACAGCACACGCCTTGCCAGCGTCCGTCCAACAAAACCACAAACCAGACAGCAACCCCAACACGGGCGTACGTTCCCTCCCACCACCCTCTTCCCACGAAAAAAAAAATCTGCTATAATACAACCACGCAATAATAAAACGAACATTCACAAAACAACTACATTCAAAAAAATCAAAGAAAGACAAGGTAAACCATAAATGAAATTCTCACCCAACATCAAAATCCCCGACTCCCTCAAACGAGTCCTCAAAAGAGAATCCACCCCTACCCCGCTGCAAGAGCCCAGGCGTCCCATCAAACGCAACCCCAAGGACAACATCCCGTTAAACTTCCGCGAACGCAGCAACGCCCGCATAAGCCTTCTGGCATCCATCGTTGTCCTTGCCATCCTGGTACTTTTCTTCAATCAGCTGGACTACCGCCTTATCCGCAAACCAGCCATTGATGCCCAGAAAAAAGCAGCTGCAATAAAAGAAAAACAAGAAGCAGCTGCCACTACCGGAGAAATCACCACAGCCTCCGTTATCGCAGTCGGCGACAACCTCTACCACCAGAGCCTCATAGACGCAGGCGCATCCTCGGACGGCAACTGGAACTACGACAAAATCTACACCCACATCCAGGACGCCATCAAAGACGCAGACATCAAAATGATCGACCAGGAAACCGTCTTCACAACCGACCACGACAGCGTAAGCTCCTACCCCTCCTTCGCAACCCCGACCGAAGTAGGCGACGCCATCGTAAAGGCCGGATTCAACGTAGTAGAATCCGCCAACAACCACATTGATGACTTCGGCGAAGGCTTCCTCACCGACACACTGAACTTCTGGAAAACCAATTATCCAGATGTCACACTTCTCGGAATCCATGACTCCCAGGAAGATGCTGACACCGTAAAAATCCGCGAAGTAAACGGTATCAAAATCGCATTTCTGGATTACACCTACGGCACAAACGTAGGCGGAATCGAAGGAAAAGACTACATGATCGACATGATCCGCAAGGACAAGATCACAACCATGATCCAGAAAGCCAAACAGCAGGCCGACTGCATCATCTTCGTAGCACACTGGGGCACCGAAGACGAAACCATGCCAAACGAATACGAAAAACAATGGGCAGCCTATCTCATGGAACAGGGTGTAAATGTCATCATCGGCGGTCACCCACATGTACTTCAGCCATACGGCCGCCTTACCGATGATAATGGCAATGAAGCTGTCGTTTTCTACTCTCTGGGAAATTTCGTATCCACCCAGCAGAAACTGGAAGAGCTCCTTGGCGGAATGGCAAAATTCACTATCCAGAAAACGGTAAAAGATGGCAAAACTTCCATCGAGATCCTGACACCAACTGTAGAACCTCTGGTTATGCATTACAACAGCGATGCCGGAGAATTTGGGCCATACATGCTTTCTGACTACACGGAGGAACTGGCATCTCAAAATGGTGTCCAGAAATACATTGGTTCCGGTGTATTCACTCTCGACAACCTGAAAAAGAAATTCAATGAAATCATGTCCATGAATGTTACCCCATCCACAGGAACCAATCTTCTGGATGTAACCATTGATACTGATCTGAATATGATTGATGCATCCGGAAATATCGTAGAAGACACCGATTCTATCACAGCAGAAAAATATTATGCGGACAAAGGAATTGACATTAATTCCGAAAATTTCAACTCTGCAGACAATAATTCTGGCAGCACAGACAGCTCCTCGGATGACACCTCCGATGATGGCTCGGATTCTTATGATGACAGCAGCTATGACGATGGTTCCTACGATGATACTTCTTACGACGATTCTTCTTATGATGACTCCTACTATGACAGCGAAGAGTAAGTTGTATTAATTCCAGATAAAAACACCGGAGATCGGAATGTCTTATCTTCCAATGACATTCCGATCCCCGGTATTTTTTATTTTCTGTTTTTTGTCAGAACTTCACCACCTGTTTCAGTCCCTGAATCACCAGCATACTTAATCCTGACAATCCATAAACGGTCAGAAGCTCTCCCATTTTAAGTGTCTGCACTACAAAAAAAATCATGAAGCACCGGAACCGTAAGTACCACTGTAAGAAGTATAAATCCAGCCAGGAACGCTCCCTGCATAAAATGGTTATTAAAAAATTCTCCGGTAAAAATCACCGGTTTTTTCGCCTTACAATTATATCCGTGAAGCAATCTTGACAGGCACAGCACCGCAAACGCCATAGTACCTGCCAGCACTTTATTTCCATCCCGATATCCAATCAAAAATGCAGCCAGCACCACAGCACCGATCACACCACCTTCCACTCCAATGCGGGTCAGGAAATCTTTTGTAAGAATGGATTCCTTTACGGGTCTGGGCTTTTCTCCCATCACATCATGATGGTAAGGTTCCAGCCCCAGCGCAATGGCCGGAAGGCTATCCGTAAGCAGATTGATAAACAGCAGATGCACCGGCGCAAAAGGAACCGGTAAGCTCATCAGAGAAGCCACAATCACTACCAGAATTGCCGCAAAATTTCCGGAAAGAAGAAACTGTATAGCTTTTTTGATATTTTCATAAATATTTCGTCCACTCTCCACTGCCTTGATGATCGTGGCAAAATTATCATCCGTCAGAACCATAGATGCCGCATCTTTTGCAACCTCTGTCCCCGAGATTGATCATTGCCGTTTCTGTGGGATCTCCGATCTCCTGCCCTTCCACATTGGTGGAATCGTTGCACAGGATACTGAACCTGAGCATCTGTCCCTGAAGGGGATCTTCCGGATCGATCTCATCTGCAGGGATATCACGTCCGTCCACATAGTAGTGTTCAATAGTCATACGGTTCTGCGTCAGTGTTCCCGTTTTGTCCGAACAGATCACCGATACGCTTCCAAGCCCTTCCACAGACTGGAGCTTCCGGATGATCGCACCTTCCTTTGCCATTTTTCTGGTACCAAAAGCCAGCACGATAGTCACAATGGAACTTAAAGCCTCCGGGATCGCCGCTACAGCCAGCGCCACTGCAAACAGGAATGCATCTGCCACATTTCCGCCTTTCAGTACCTGCAGGACAAAAAGTGCTCCACACAGCAGAAGGATCATCATGGAAAGCTTTTTGCCAAACTGATCCAGATTAACCTGAAGCGGCGTTTTTTTCTCCGAAGTATTCTTCAAAAGGCTGGCGATCTTTCCAACTTCCGTGTTCATTCCAATGTCTGTTACAAGAAAAACACCTCTTCCATAAGTTACGTAACTTCCGGAAAATACCATGTTTTTCTGATCCCCCAGGGCCAGTTTCCCTTCCAGCGGGTCACTGATCTTATCCACCCCGAGGCTTTCTCCGGTAAGTGCGCTCTCATCTGTTTTCAGGCTGGCACTCTCCAGCACACGTCCATCTGCCGGAATATAATCCCCCGCCTCCAGATGAACGATATCTCCTACTGTGATCTCCCGTCCCGGGATCTGCACCACTTTGCCGTTCCTTACCACTTTTGCCTCCGGTGCAGCCAGCTGTTTCAGGCTTTCCAGGGAATTCTCTGCCTTAATGGTCTGCACAGTTCCCAGAATGGCATTCATGGTAATCACAACCAGAATTACCGCCGCACTCTCTGTTTCCCCCAGGAACAGGGAAACCACCGCCGAAACAATCAGGATCAGCACCAGAAAATCTTTATACTGTTCCAGAAAAATCTGCAGACTACTTTTTTTCTTACCTTCCGCAAGTTCATTGAATCCGAATTTTTCCTGCCTTCTTTTTACTTCCTCATTCGTCAGAAAATCCTGTTCCCCATTCAGATCTCTGCGTACAGTTTCTACCGTTTCATTGTAATAAGCTTTCACAGATACCATTCCTCCTTTACAGATCCTCAGCAGAATCCCTGTTAATAGTATGGGCAGAATCGTAAAAAAAAGAGACTTTTATTGCACAAAAAACATGCAATAAAAGTCTCGCTGTTTCATCACGATACGGACAGGCATTCACCCATCGAGATTGACGACATCATGAACACTGACGTGCCAGCTACTCGCCTTTATATGGCTTACTATACTGTCCAAAAAGACATTTGTCAACCCGGAATATCAGTATGTAAATACGCCGACTCCATAAGCTTCCAGCGGATATGCAAAAGAAAATTCCCGGTTGTCGCAGTTCTTCTTCTCTGCCTTAAATGCCTTGCCTTTCGGAAGAAGTCCCTGCTCATTCATAATCAGTTTGTACTGTTTCTTCTTCGGTACACCTACACGGTAATCCGGACGTGCTACCGGCGTGAAGTTGCATACAACCAGAATGTTGTTACGTCTTGTGGGGGATTTTCTCACAAAACTGAAGATACTTCTGTCGCCATCGTTGGCATTGATCCACTCAAATGCAGACGGATCATTGTCCGCACCATAAAGTGCCGGATATTTCCTGTAAATATGAAGAAGATCACTGACATACTGCTGCAGTTTCTGATGATTCTCCTCTCCAAGAAGATACCAGTCAAGCTCTCTGGCCTCACTCCACTCCCGAAGCTGTCCAAAATCCTGTCCCATGAACAGAAGTTTCTTACCCGGATGTCCAAACATGAAGGTATAACCAGCTTTCAGGTTCTTGAATTTATCATCCAGTTCGCCTGGCATCTTTTCCAGCATGGAGCACTTCAGATGTACTACCTCATCGTGGGAAAGAACCAGAACATACTTTTCACTGTATGCATAAGTCATGGAAAATGTCATCTTATTATGATTAAATTTACGGAAATACGGATCCAGCTTCATATATTCCAGGAAATCGTTCATCCAGCCCATATTCCATTTCAGGGAGAAACCAAGCCCGTCGTCTTCTGCCTTACCTGTTACCATCGGCCATGCGGTAGATTCCTCTGCGATCATGACAGTTCCATGATTTCTTCCCAGAACAACGGTATTCAGATGCTTGAAGAATTCAATAGCCTCCAGATTCTTGTTTCCGCCGTATTTATTAGCAACCCACTCACCGTCTTTCTTACCGTAATCCAGGTAGAGCATGGACGCAACCGCATCTACACGAAGACCATCAACGTGGCATTCCTCTACCCAGTAAAGAGCGTTTGCGATCAGGAAGTTCTTCACCTCCGGGCGTCCGTAATTGTAGATCTTAGTTCCCCAGTCCGGATGTTCACCCTGTCTCGGATCTGCATGCTCATAAACAGCAGTTCCGTCAAAATTAGCCAGTCCATGTGCATCCTTCGGAAAATGTGCCGGTACCCAGTCAAGAATGATACCGATCTTCTGACGGTGGAGATAATCAACCAGATATTTGAAATCCTGCGGTGTTCCGTAGCGGGAAGTCGGTGCATAATAGCCGGTTACCTGATAGCCCCAAGAGCCGTCAAAAGGATGCTCTGCGATACCCATAAGCTCCACATGGGTATATCCCATTTTTTTGACATACTGGGCAAGCTTCGGCGCCAGTTCTCTGTAAGAATAAAAACCATCCTCATCCTCTGCTGTCTGCGGATGCTTCATCCAGGAACCCGGATGTACCTCATAGATCGACATGGCGCTTGTATCCGGATCAAAGTTCTCACGATTTTTCATCCAGGTATCATCTTTCCATTTATAGTTGGTGATATCTGTAATACGAGAAGCTGTTCCGGGACGCATTTCAGCGGCATTGGCATATGGATCTGCCTTGTAAAGCTCCTCACCATGTGCACCTGTAATGTAAAATTTATACAGCTGTCCGATCTTCGCTCCCGGTACAAATGTCTCATAAACGCCAATGGGTCCAACTTTTTTCATGGGATTCTTCTCCGTATCCCATTCGTTGAATTCACCTATAACAGAAACCGCCTGTGCATTAGGTGCCCACACTGCAAAATAAACCCCTTTTTTCCGGTTCTGCGTATCTGGATGTGCTCCCAGCTTCCTGTAAATATCATAATTCGTGCCCTGACCAAACAGATACTGGTCAAGCTCCGTAAATTGTAATTTTTTTCCCATTTTCAGGTACCTCCCTTTATAGTTCTGCCACCGTCCATTCCCCAATTTTAAGTGGAATTTTTTATTCTATAATTATACCAATCCCCATATTTTCAGTCAAGGAAAAACCCTCTCCGGCTAATATGTGTCTATTATCCGACAGTGTCAGATAAAGTCAAAAAAGAGACCTGAATGACGCACATTTTGTCATTCAGGTCTCTCCTGTCATTTTTTAGTATTCTTCGCTTCCATCGTCATAAGATTCGTCGTAGGAACCATCATCATAGCTTCCATCATCGGAAGATCCATCCGAATAATCACTTTCGTCAGAGCCATCGGAATAGTCCCCTTCATCGGAAGATCCGTCACTGACATCCGATCCGTCAGAAGAATCGCTTCCATCGGAGCCATCCTCAGAGGAATCCTCTGAATCACTGGAATTTCCTGCATATCCTGCAACACGACCAGCCTGAAGAGAGCTGTCCCAGAAGTCAGAATAGGAAGCACTCTGTAACGTAACATCCTTCGCTTCTGCAAGCTCGCTGACTGTTACAAGCTTATATCCCTGGTCGATCAGTGCCGGGATCAGCTTCTCTGTGGCACACTTCACAGATGGTTCATGAATATCATGCATCAGGATGATAGAACCGTCTCCCAAGGAAGAATCATTCATGATCTGATTATAATCTGCATCCGCATCCATCAGCTTCCAGTCCAGAGAATCTGTAGACCACATGAAGAAAGGCTTGCCAACTGCACTCATCTGCTCATCTGTGATCGCGCCATACGGTGCACGACATACCGTTGATGCCTGCCCACAGGCTTTTACCAGTGCATCATCCGTCTTCTGGAACTCCTGCATAACAGAATCCAGATCCATATTCGGCAGCGTCTGTTCCGGATGATCCCAAGTATGGTTACCGATCTCGCAGCCAAGCTTTACCATTCGCTGTATGGTAGATTCACGGCCCTCCACATTCTGTCCCAGCATAAAGAACGTAACATGGATATTGTATTTCTCAACAGTATCAAGAAGTGTCTCTGTATACTCTCCAGGACCATCATCAAAGGTCAGAGCGATCATCGGGCGCTTCTTGGAAGGATCATAAGAGCCATCCTCATTAAAATAATAGTCCTTCACACCTTTCTCCACCCATCCGGTCTGCATGTATCCCTTTTTATCAAAGCTGTATGTTGTTCCGTCAATATCCGCAAAACCATTTACATAATATGTACCATCCGGATTCTGATACCACTTTCCTGTAGAATCCTCATGCCATCCCGGAGTCATAACAGAAAGCCTTTCGCCTGCTGCACTGCCCTTTACCGGCATCACCGTTGCATCCGTACCGGAATCCGCGCTGTCTGTATCCGAAGCAGCCGTATCCGTCGATGCCGTACCGTCCTTCGTACTGCTGCCTGTGGAAGCTCCGGCGGTATTTGCCTGGACATTTACTGTCTCCGCATCCTTATTGCTTCCGCCGCCTGCATGGTTGACGATGGGAAGAATTACCCCTCGAACAACAAAAACCAGCAGAAGAATCGCCGCAACTACACAGGTTATCCGCTTCATCATCCGCCGCCGTCTTAACTGCTGCTGTTTTCTGCGCATCCTCTCACGCAAAACTCTTTTGTCCATTTTTTACATCCCCGTTTATATACTCATATCTTTCTTTGATATTTAATGTCTGTCTTTAATCATACCGCATTTAACGCTTAAATACAATGGAAATTCCCGAAAGAATCTCTTAATTTGTTACTGTTCACTCCGTTCTCAGTAACACACTTCGCGATGCACATGTAAAAAAAATGGTACCCGGAACACATTCCGGGCACCACACTTTTTTAGCTGCTGATACTGTCAGATCACTCCTGACCCGCTGCATCCGATGTGCTGCTGTCTGCATCCTGATCCGCCTCGCCGTCTTCCGGCACCATATCTGTAGCCTCTGCCGCTTCCAGCTCTTCATCCACGGTACCTTCCGCACTGCTTCCGTCCGAGGAAGGATCATCTCCGTTTACTCCCTGGGTATCACCGGCAGAAACCTTCTCCTCAACCGTTGCATTGTCCAGGATAAAATCTTCCACTCTGAGAAGTCCGATGGATTCATCCACGGCTGCCTGTCCGTATTTATCTACCAGCGCAGCCAGATCCTTCACACTGTATGCTTTGATCAGTTCATCCTGGATACTGAGAGATTTTTTGTCTTCAAGTGTCATATTCTCCGCATCCATGATCCCCTGTACGATCAGGTTCTGCTTTACTTTAAACTCCGCATACTGACCGCTCTGCTCCTCAAAATCATCCATGGAGATTCCCTGAGCTTTTACAAAATCCTCCAGCGTCATATCACCCTGTTTTGCATAATTCTCATACAGACTGCGAAACTCTGTCTTGGCTGTATCCAGATCCTCCTGTGGATATTCCTTCACTTCAGATGCTGAGAGCACTGTGTTCCATGCAGTTTCACGCAATGTGTTCTGTGCACTTGTCTTCGCTTCATCCTCCAGTGTGGTACGGATTTCCTTCTTGTAATCATCCACACTCTTGCAGTCTGTATTCTTGGCTACCCAGGTATCGGTAAGCTCAGGTGCACGCTTAAAGCTCTGCAGAGTGACCTTAAATACCACTTCCTGTCCGGCCAGCTCTTCCGAAGAGTATTCCTTCGGGAAAGTCAGATCGAGATCCTTGGTCTCACCTTTTTTCATTCCGATGATCCCGTCCTCAAATCCGTCGATAAACGTTCCGGAGCCTATGGTCAGCTCATAATTATTTGCAGTACCGCCGTCAAAAGCCACTCCGTCCTTGGTTCCCACATAATTAATGGTAACCACATCTCCGTTCTGAACACTGCCTTCCGTTACTTCCTCAGCCTTGTTCTGAAGCTCTTCCTTGATCCTTCCGTCAACCATATCATCGGTTACGGCTTCTACTGTGTTATCAAGAGTCAGCCCCTTATATTCTCCGATGGTCACATATTTGCTCACATCATCCACGGAAACAAGCCTTGTGTCTCCGGAGGCTGCCTCTTCGCTGTCTTTATTGGAAGCCGTTTCTTCTGACTCTTTGGAATCTGCAGATCCGGAATCTTCTTTATCTGTTGTATCCTGCGCTTCTGCTGCAGGTTTTTTGTCATCTTTCTGGTCTGTTGATGTGCCACATGCAGTGATCGCCAGTGCCGCACACAGTGCAAGAACCATGAGATATGCTTTTTTCTTCATAACCTACTCCCTTCATCAAGTACTGTCGGTTCGATTATAATCTTTTTTTATACAGATTTGTAAAGTGTGTTTGCTGTCTTACATTTCCGGTACCGGTGTCGGTCTGGAAGAATCCCACACCTCCGATACATCAAACAGGTCACTGAGCATATCCGGATTGTAATACATTCTGTATCCATCCAGATTCCGTCTTCCCTGACGGAAATATTCACTTGTGATCTGCACAAAATACTGACTGGAATCTACATTGCAGAAATAGCGGTAGCCACGGCTTTTGTAATACTCATACTTCTCATTATCCGAGGTGTATCCTTCCCAGTCGCCGATATCCGCACCAAAGGCAAAAATGATCATATCGGTTTTTCCGAGGATGGGTGCCACATATTTTTCCCATTTTTTATTATCGGTCTTCAACTCCGCTGCTGTGGAGCTTGTAGCGTTTCTGTGACCCCAGGTATGGCTTGCAAATTCCCACCCGTCCTTTTTCATGGCCTTCGCCACTTTTTTGGCTGCTTTTACTTCTTTATCATAGTCAAAATCCGGATTGGCCTTGAGAAAAGCCTTCTGGTCATCCTGAAGATTCTTCTTGGTCTTATATGCCCCATCTGTACGGTAGCCCAGAACACCATTATAACCGGTCATTGCCAGGATACCCTTTCTTCCATGATAGGAAAAATCCGGATGTTCTTTGATAAAGGAATCCAGGATCGGCACCACATCGTAATCTCCGGTCACAACTGTACCGTCTGCCTTCTTATACTCGCATTTGATATCTCCGTTGTCGTCGATCACCAGCTTTGTGGCAAATCCGTCTCCGTCCATATAATGATAGTAGCTGACGTCATCCTCTGAAAGAACAAAAGGAATCTTGCCTTCCGGCAGCATGATCTTTCCCCTGCTCATGGTTCCGTCATCATTGATCACAGCCATATCATGAGGACTCACCAGTACGTAACCCTTATCATACATGATCTGGAGCATTTTTTTGAACTCGCTGACTGTGGTCATCATCTGATTATATCCGGCCTCATCGGAATCTCCGTCAAAGGCCAGTGAGGTATTCACGATCAGGGAATGAAAAAATACATGGGTGATATTCTCAAGTGGATATTCCACACAGGCATCTCTTTTTTTCATGTAGGCTGCTGCTGCTTCCTGCATCTTGTCACTGGTGGCAAATTTCCAGTTGTTTTTCAACACGGAGATCGCGCCGGTGTAATCATACTGCTGTGCCAGTTTTTTGGCTTTTTTGAGAAGTGTTTTTTCGTCTGAGGAAGTACTGTCGGAGCTGTTCTCGGCTGCTTCCCTTTTCTGTGTTTCTTTTTCTGCCTTTTTTTCTTCCTTCGGTGTCTCGGTAGCTGCCGGCTGGTCCTCCGGGTCCGCTGCTACTTTGGCTTCTTCGGACTGTTCTTCTTCGGTTCTGCAGCTTCTGCTTCCGCTTCATCAGACTGTGTATCCTCGTCATCCTGTGTCCCGGAGATCATATTGTCCACCTGAACAGTGACCGGATGGTTTCCGCCCACAAGAAGTGACGCCGCAAGCACTGTTGTCAGTACACCTGCAATTTTTTTCTTCATAATAATATATATGCCCCTTTCTAAAAGTCCCCTCGTATCTCCGGATATGACCGTTACATCGGCGGTACCGGTGTCGGTCTTGCCGGATCAAAAACATCTTTTACGTCAAAAAGATCGGATAACAGTTCCGGGTTATAATACATACGGTATCCATCCAGATTCCGTCTTCCCTGACGGAAGTACCGATCCCGGATGTGTACATAATACTGGCTGGAATCCACGTTGCAGTAATAATTATATCCCTGCCCCTTCAGATATTCGAATTTATCCCCGGAATACTCCTGGTCATTGGTAATGTCGGTTCCAAAAGCAAAAATGATAACATCCGTTCCCCCGATCAGCGGATCTACATTTTTCTTGAAACGTTCGGTATCTGCCTGAAGCTTCTCCAGTGTGACCTGTCCCACATTCTGATGTCCCCAGGTATGGCTCGCAAATTCCCAGCCTTCTGCCTTCATGGCATCGGCAACCTTTTTTGCGGCTGCCCGTTCTTTTTCCAGGCTGAAATCCGGATGTGCATCCAGCCACTGTACTTTATTTTCATCCAGATCTGCCGGACGGGTCTCATAGCTTTCGTCGGTCCGGTATCCCAGGATCCCGTTGTATCCGGTAAGTGCCAGGATTCCTTTTGCACCGCGGTATGAGAAATCCGGATGCTTTTCCACAAAACGGTCGATCAGCGGAACCATGTCGTAATCTCCCACGGAGACACTTCCGTCATCTTCCACATATTCATTGCGGATCTTTCCTTTATCATCCACGATCAGCTTCGTGGCATAGCCGTCACCGTCCATGTAATGATAATAGCATACATCATCCTGTGAGAGGACAAACGGCGTTTTCCCAGGCGGAAGAAGGATCTCTCCCTCTGTGATATTCCCGTTGTCGTCTGCCTTTGCCATGTCCTTGATGCTTACCATCACATAGCCCTTGTCATACATGGTCTGCGTGATCTTGTTAAACTCATCAATGGTTGTCATGACCTGATTATAATCTGCTTCTTTGTAGTCTCCGTCAAACGCTTTGGATGGATCCTTGATCAGAATATGATAAAAGACATGTGTCACCTTTTCAAGGGGCCATGCCGTACAGGTTGCTTTTATGTCTTCGTATTTTTTTGCAGCTGCCTGCATCTTCTTATCCGAATCATAGGACGGAGCCTTTTTCAGAAGATCGATAGCTTTGTCATAGTTATACTGACTGGCCAGAAGCTCTGCCTCTGCGAGAGTATCTTTGGAAGCGGTCTCTGTATTTTTAGTACCTGCTTCTAAAGCTTTTTCTCCGGAAACAGTCTGTTCTTTCTGTTTGTCAGAAGAAACCATCTTCTCTTTTGAAGCCTTCTCACTTCTGCCCTTCAGCGCACCGACCCCTACTGATGCCCCGACTGCGACGATCATTGCCGCTGTTATGATGGCCAGACGTTTTCTGCGTTCCTTCAGCTGGCGCTTTCTGCGGCGTTTCAATACCTCTTTCCGCCATTCTTCGTACTCAGGAGTTCCCATTTCCGGTCGGGTTCCCCCGGGCTTTTTCTCTTTCATATAATATTTCCTCCATCTCTGGTTTATCCATTACATATGTTAGCTCAAAGATAGTTATGTCCTGTATTCTCTGCAGCATACACAGATGAACTGCATCGTAATCATTATAACTGGTAACTGCTGAAATTTCCACCGTTCCACCTGTCTTTTTCACTTTTTTAATTGCCTTTTTGACGAAACAATGCTAAAATGTTGTTTGCGTAATGTAACCGATTGCGAAACAAATATATATACAGGGGGATTCTCAAATGAGTACAGTTACCATCGTTCTTCTGGTCATCCTCGTTATTCTGATCGCAGCAGTGATCGCACTCTATTTCTTCGGAAAAAAAGCTCAGAAAAAACAGGACGAACAGCAGGCTCAGATCCAGGCTAACAAGCAGACAGTTTCCATGCTGGTCATCGATAAAAAACGGATGCCGCTGAAAGATTCCGGACTTCCACAGATGGTCATCGACCAGACACCTAAGCTTATGCGCCGGTCCAAGCTTCCGATCGTAAAAGCCAAAGTCGGTCCGAAGATCAACATCCTTATTGCAGATGAAAAAGTTTTTGATCTGATCCCGGTCAAAAAAGAGATCAAAGCTGAAGTCAGCGGTCTTTACATCGTTGGCGTAAAAGGAATCCGTGGTTCTCTCGAAGCACCACAGAAG
>SKEF01001520.1_pt1 | contig 20017 bp, 15 predicted proteins | sample 4826691 | NCBI WGS metagenome assembly SKEF01 (sample SAMN11008816, study PRJNA524170) | human gut metagenome | biome: Human fecal sample; material: Feces; isolation source: fecal sample from pouch patient p23, p27 | host: Homo sapiens | place: Israel: Tel-Aviv | collected 2016-08-24
CTGACAAGGCCGTCACCGATGGCGGCGCCTGGAGCGTCATGACCGGCTTCAACCGCTGGGGCGCTTACTGGTGCGGCGCTTACGACCAGCTGCTGACCGGCTTCCTGCGCGGCGAACTGGGTATGCGCGGCATGATTATCACCGACTACTCCGGTTCCAGCGCTTACATGGACCTAGCTGACGGTATGATTGCCGGTTCCGACATCTGGGACTCTCCCGACCCGACCATCCACACCACGCTGGCTCCCAAGTATGAGAACGACGCTTACATCGTTACCCAGATGCGTGAGTCCATGCACAACATCCTGTACACCGTCGTCAACTCCAACGCCATGAATGGCTGGAGCGCCAACGACCGTCTGCAGACCATCACCCCCTGGTGGAAGACTGCTCTGATTGCTCTCGACACCGTCTTGGCCGTCCTGTGCGCCCTGTGCATCTGGCGTCTGGTCGTTGCCATCAAGCGCAAGAAGAACACCGCCAAGGCTGAGGATCAGCAGTAATTCAGTAAGTCCCCCTCCCTCGCCGCCGCTTCGGTGCGGCGGGGGATTCTTTGTTAAAACGAAGGAGCAACCCTATGAGCGAAAACGCAAAGGCGCAGAGTGTCAACCGCGCCAAACCTTATCAGCTGGTCTTGTTCCCGCTGAACAACGGTGCCACGAACGTGTATTACGTTCTGGTTCTGTCCTACATCGCGACCTTCGGCAGCAAGGTTCTGGCATTGTCCATGATCTTTGCCTCCGTCATGGTCACCGGTATGCGTCTGTTTGACGCTGTCACCGACCCCATCATCGGCGCACTGATGGACCGCACCAACGGCAAGTTCGGCAAGTTCCGCCCGTTCATGGCCATCGGCAACCTGATTATGGCCGTCAGCATCCTGATTCTGTACGGCATCACCCCTATGATTCCCGACACCATGATGTGGGCCCGCTATGCTGCCTTTGTAGGGCTGTATTTCGTCTGGGTCATCGGCTACACCTTCCAGACCAGCTGCACCCGCTCCGGCCAGACGGTGCTGACCAACGACCCCAAGCAGCGCCCGCTGTTCACCATCTTCAACACCGTCGGTTCTCTGCTGGGCATGGGCGTCATGCAGTTCTTTGCTCCCATCCTGGCCAAGAACTTTGAGGGTGGCTATTCCTCCGCCGGGTTCTTCCGTACCCTGGCCCCGGTAGGCATCATCATGTCCATCGTGCTGACCATCCTGGCCATCATCGGCATCTGGGAGAAGGACCAGCCCAAGTACTTTGGCATCGGCGGCGAAAAGACCGAGAAGGTCAAAGTGAGCGAGTACATCCAGATCATCAAGAACAACGATCCCATGCAGCGGCTGATGGTGGCCGGTGCGGGCTGCAAGCTGGCACTTTCCATCGCCACCAACACCACCGTGCTGTGCATGCTGTACGGCTGCATGATGGGCAACTACGATGGCCTGTACCTGCCCATGATGGTGCTGGGCTATGTGTGCAGCGTGCCCTTCTTCCTGCTCACCGTCCGCACCAGCCAGAAGGAGGGCCAGAAGGCCAGCCTGATGAAGTACGTCAGCGTGGCGCTGGTGTGCTATGTGGGCGTGCTGGTGCTGCTGCTGCTCTGGGGCCGCGGCGATGCCTTCACCCTGTCCATTCTGGGCGAGAACGGCCTTTCCATCAACCTGTACACCATCCTGTTCATCGTTTTCTTCGGCATCGGCTACGGTGCCTACTACGCCACCGCCGATATGCCCATCCCCATGGTGGCCGACTGCTCCGACTACGAGACCTACCGCAGCGGCAAGTATATCCCCGGCATCATGGGCACCCTGTTCAGTCTGGTGGACAAGCTGGTGTCCAGCCTGTCCGCTACCGTTGTGGGCATCGCGGTCAGCTTTGTGGGCCTGCAGAGCCTGCCCACCCAGTATGACCCCTACACCCCGGGCATGAACTGGGTGGTCATCGTGCTGTTCTGCATCATCCCCATGGTGGCATGGGCGGCTACCCTCATCGCCATGAAGGGCTACACCCTGACCGGTGCCAAGATGAAGGAGATCCAGGCGGTCAACGCCTGCCGCCGCGATGCAGTGGCCAAGGGCATGAAGCTGGAAGAGGCCATGGACAAGTGGCAGACCATGGAGCAGCTGCCGGCGGAATACCGGAGCTGAGACGCTGTATGGAACTGAATACCGATCTCGCCGGCGCAAGCGGCACGCTGCTGCCCACGCAGGGGGGCTGTTCCTAATTCTCCACCACAAAAATCCTCAGACATTCGTCTGGGGATTTTTTGTTTGGCGGCGGTACAGGACTCGAACTATTTCTCCGCGGATACAGGTAAAAACGAGCAAAGGCAGGGTATCACCATGAAGGTGGTATCCTGCCTTTTGAATCTTTGTGTGGAAAAACTGCTTACAGCAGCGGGATGCCTGCCTTGGCGCAGGCTTCGCGGGTGGCTGCGTCCCAGACGCTGGCCTGCACTTCGCCAATGTGGGCGCTGCCCAGCAGCAGCATGCACAGGCGGCTCTGGCCGATGCCGCCGCCGATGGAGTAAGGCAGCTCACCGTTCAGTACGGCCTTGTGGAAGGGCAGGGCGCGGCGGTCGTCGCAGCCAGCCATGGTCAGCTGCTTGTCCATGCTTTCAGGGCTGACGCGGATGCCCATGCTGCTCAGCTCATAGCTGCACTGCAGCGGGTCGTTCCAGAACAGCAGGTCGCCGTTCAGATCCCAGTCGTCATAGTCGGGGGCACGGCCGTCATGGGGCTTACCGCTCTTCAGCGGAGCGCCGATCTTCATCAGGAAGGTGGTGCCGTGCTCCTGCACAAAGGCGTTCTCACGCTCCTTCGGGGTCAGGTCCGGGTACTGGTCCTCCAGCTCCTGCGTGGTGATGAAGGTGACGTTGGGGCTGTGCAGCGGCAGCTCCTGCAGCTGGGGGAACATGGCGTGCAGGTTCATCTCGGTGGCGCAGACAGCGGACACGATGGAGCGCACCACGCTCTTGAGGTAAGCCTCGTTGCGGTCTTCCAGACGGATCACCTTTTCCCAGTCCCACTGGTCCACATAGATGGAGTGCAGGTTATCCAGATCTTCGTCGCGGCGGATAGCGTTCATATCGCAGTACAGGCCCTTGCCCACACGGAAATCGTAGTCCTTCAGGGCCTTGCGCTTCCACTTTGCCAGTGACTGCACCACCTGTGCCTCAATGCCGCTTTCCTTGATATCAAAGGTGACCTTGCGCTCAACACCGTTCAGGTCGTCGTTCAGACCGGTGGATGCTTCCAGAAACAGTGGAGCAGACACGCGGTACAGGTTCAGTGTGGCGCACAAGGTGTCGGCAAACAGACGCTTGACCGTACCAATGGCGCGCTGCGTGTCGTACAGGTTCAGCGCGGGCGTATAGTTTGCCGGGATGATGGTTTTGCTCATAACAAAATACCCCTCTTCTATTGGATTCCGGCCCTGATCTCCCAGTACAGGGCACGGCTTTTGAACCGGAAAATACTTGTTTCATTATGGCATATTTTTTTAAGAAAGTAAAGTGAGAAGGCAAAAAAAGGGGGCTGCCGGTAAGGCAGTCCCGTTTCCGCAGCCCGTTTCCGCAGTGAGAAGGGCGGCTTTGCATCAGCCGAAAAGCCCCTTCAGCAGGATCAGCAGCACTTTTACAAAATCGCCGGTGCCCAGCAGCTTGTACAGAGAGATCAGAGTAGATAACATGAATGTTTTGCTCCTTTTTTGCAATTTCGGGACAAAATGCCCGGCATGCATGGAATACGGCTGGGCAGAGCAGCGGATTGCAGGAAAAAACTGGGAGAAAACAAAACGGCACCCGTGCCGCTGCAAAAGCAGTACGGGTGCCGGAAGATCAATTGGTTTTCAACAGCTTCAGCGCTTTACGTTGAAAGCTGCCATGCCGGGGTAAACGGCGCTGCCGCCCAGCTGCTCCTCAATGCGCAGCAGCTGGTTGTACTTTGCAACACGCTCGGTACGGCTGGGAGCACCGGTCTTGATCTGGCAGGTGTTCAGCGCCACGGCCAGATCGGCAATGGTGGTGTCCTCGGTCTCGCCGGAGCGGTGAGAGCTGATGGCGGTGTAACCGGCCTTGTGAGCCATCTTGATGGCTTCCAGAGTCTCGGAAACAGAGCCGATCTGGTTCAGTTTGATCAGGATCGCGTTGCCTGCACCCAGCCCGATGCCCTTGGCCAGACGCTCGGTGTTGGTCACAAAGAGGTCGTCGCCCACCAGCTGGACCTTGCCGCCCAGCTCGCGGGTCATCTCCTGCCAGCCTTCCCAGTCCTCTTCATCCAGGCCGTCCTCGATGGAGATGATGGGGTACTTTTCCACCAGACTCTTCCAGTGTGCGATCAGCTCGCTGGAGGTGAACTCGGTGCCGGCCTTGGGCAGCTTGTAGAAGCCCTTGCCCTTGGGGCTCTTCCACTCGGAGGACGCGGCATCCATAGCCAGCATGAAGTCCTTGCCGGGCACGTAACCGGCCTTTTCGATGGCGGCCAGAATGGTCTCAATGGTCTCCTCGTCGCTGGACAGGTTGGGGGCAAAGCCGCCCTCATCGCCCACGGAGGTAGCCAGCCCCTTGGCCTTCAGGATGGAAGCCAGAGCGTGGAACACCTCCGCGCACCAGCGCAAAGCTTCCTTGAAGGAGGGCGCGCCCACGGGCATGATCATGAACTCCTGCGTATCCACGGTGTTGGTGGCATGTGCGCCGCCGTTCAGAATGTTCATCATGGGCACGGGCAGGCGGTTGCCGTTCACACCGCCCAGAAAACGGTACAGCGGCATATCCAGAGAAGCAGCGGCTGCACGGCAGGCGGCAATGGACACGGCCAGAATGGCGTTTGCGCCCAGATTGGATTTATCTTTGGTGCCGTCGGCCTTGATCATGGCAGCGTCGATAGCGTAGATGTCGGAGGCATCCATGCCCACAACAGCATCCGCAATGACGGTGTTGATGTTCTCAACAGCCTTGGTCACGCCCTTGCCCAGATAGCGGCCCTTGTCGCCATCCCGCAGCTCCAGAGCTTCAAACTCACCAGTGGATGCGCCGGAAGGTGCGCAGCCGCGTGCCACAGTGCCGTCGGCCAGAGTGATCTCCGCTTCCACGGTGGGGTTGCCGCGGGAGTCCAGAATTTCGCGGCCAATAACAGATTTAATTTCCAGATCGTTCATCTTGAAAACCTCCTGAATATCATTTCCATCCCTGTGCTGCCCGGGGCGGGCAGACGGGTGACGGTCAGTCATGATAGTTATGTCTAACTAACCAATAGTATCCTACCACGCTTTCCGACCCGGTGCAAGAGCCGATGCGCATGTTTGTGGATGTAAACTTTTTAAGGGGCAAAAAACGGCAGCTGATGGGGCAGAACATTCCGGCAAAGCAGGAAGCAGCTGGTCTTTACAGTCTGCCCACTGGCAGCAGCGGGGATGCATCATGCCTGTCATGTGAATTTCATATGGCAGATATACTAAAATTTTTCTTTACTTTTTGTCAGGACGACTCTATACTGTTTTCTGGTTCTAATATGTTTCTTTATGGTAGATAGAGGAGGATTTTTTATGAATAAGGATCTGACGGTCGGCAAGCCGTCACAGGTTTTGTGGCAGTTCTGCCTGCCCATGTTCGGCAGCATCATCTTCCAGCAGCTGTACAACATTGCCGACAGCCTTGTTGCAGGCAAGTTCATCGGCGAGAATGCACTGGCTGCTGTGGGCAACAGCTACGAGATCACCCTGATCTTCATTGCATTTGCCTTTGGCTGCAACATTGGCTGCTCGGTCATCGTGTCCCGCTACTTTGGCGCAAAGGACTACGATGAGATGAAGACTTCGGTCTACACTTCCCTGATCGGCTCTGCCGTGCTGTGCGCCGTTCTGATGCTGATCGGCCTTGTGGGCTGCCACAGCCTGCTGGAGCTCATCAACACCCCGGAGGAGATCCTTGCGGATTCTTCGCTGTATCTGGATATCTACGTGCTGGGCCTGCCCTTCATGTTCTTCTACAACATCGCCACCGGCATCTTCTCCGCTCTGGGCGACAGCAAAACGCCCTTTTATTTTCTGGCAGTCTCGTCCCTGTCCAACATCGGCGTGGACATCCTGTTCGTGGCCGGTCTCAAGATGGGCGTAGCCGGTGTGGCATGGGCCACCTTCCTGTGTCAGGGTGTGAGCTGCGTGCTGGCCATGGTGGTGGTGTTCCGCCGCATCAGCGCCTTCAAATCCAAGAACAAGGTCGTGCTGTTCTCCTGGAACATGCTGGGCAAGGTGGCCGTGGTGGCCATTCCCAGCATCCTGCAGCAGAGCTTCGTCTCTGTGGGCAACATCATCCTGCAGAGCGTCATCAACACCTTTGGTGCCAGCGTCATTGCAGGCTACTCTGCAGCCGTCAAGCTGAACAACATGGTCATCACTTCCTTTACCACGCTGGGCAACGGCATCTCCAACTACACCTCCCAGAACATGGGCGCGGGCAAGATGGACCGTGTGCACAAGGGCTTTGGCGCAGGCCGCAATCTGGTGTGGATCATCTGCGTGCCCATCGTGCTCCTGTACTTCTTCTTCGGCCGCTTCCTGCTGCTGCTGTTCATGAATGACCCGCAGGGTCCGGCCATCGACACCGGTATGCTGTTCCTGCGCATCCTGTCTCCCTTCTACTTTGTGGTGTCGCTCAAGCTGGTCACTGACGGCATCCTGCGCGGCTGCGGCATGATGGTGCGCTTTATGATCGCCACCTTCTCCGACCTGATCCTGCGCGTGGGCATCGCCATTGTGCTGAGCAGCACTGCTCTGGGCAGCACGGGCATCTGGATGGCATGGCCCGTGGGCTGGTGCATCGGCACCGGCCTGTCGCTGGTGTTCTACTTCGCCGCCATCCGCAAGGTCCTTGCAGAGTCTCCGGCCAAAGCGGAAGCAGAGGGCGAAGCTGCCGAGGCACGTACAGAGGCCGAGTTCGCCGCAGATGCCGAAATGGAGACCCTGTAACCCTTTTGCAACTTGTGAATTGTGTTCACCTGACACACAAACAAAATGAAGCAGTTGAAATAGTGCACAAAACAGACCCATTGCTTTTGGCTATTTTGGCGACAAAGTCCACAAAATGCCCCTGAAAGTATGGACGGTTTGTGAATTGCGGATTTTGGCTCACAGGTCTATAATATTGATAACGAAGCAAGGTCGCTTTGAGGGAAAGAGGGCCTTGCTTCCGTTTTTATACTGAAGCACGAATGCTCCTAAGGAGGATATTTACTATGAAAAAGATGATTTCTCGTCGTAATTTCCTGGCCGCTGCAGGTGTTGTTTCTGCAGCCGGCGTTCTGACTGCATGCGGCGGTTCTTCCAACAGCACTGCTGCTTCCGCCTCTACCGCAGCTTCTGGTGCCGCTGCTTCCGGCGACACCATCAAGGTGGGCGTTCTTGGACCTCTGACCGGTGATGTTTCCGTTTACGGTCAGGCCGTTGTCAACGGCGCTACCCTGTACCTGAAGCAGGTCAACGAAAAGGGCGGCATCAACGGCAAGCAGCTGGAGATCATCGCCATGGATGAGCAGGGCGATGCAACGCAGGCTGTTACCTGCTTCACCAAGATGTGCGATCAGGGCATCACCGCTCTGGTGGGCGATGTTACCACCACCCCGACTCTGGCAGTTGCTGCCGAGAGCGCAGACTACAACATGCCCATGGTCACCGCTTCCGCTACCGCTGAGGCTGTCACCTACGATGCCGAGACCGACACCGTGAACGAGAATGTGTTCCGCGCAACCTTCACCGACCCGTTCCAGGGCATCAAGATGGCTGACTACGCTTACCAGCGGTTGGGCTACACCAAGGCAGCCGTCATCTTCCAGAAGGGCGCTGACTACAACGAGGGTCTGGCAGAGAACTTTGTCAACGAGTTCGAGAGCCTGGGCGGCACCATCGTCGATCAGGAGACCTACTCTGAGGGCGATGTGGACTACAAGACCCAGCTGACCACCATTCTGGGCAAGGCTCCCGAAGTGGTGTTCTGCCCCAACTACTATCAGGAAGTCGGTCAGATCCTGGCTCAGGCTGAGAGCATCGGTCTGGCAGTTCCCTTCCTGGGCGGCGACGGCTGGGATGGTCTGGAAGGCTACGCAACTGCCGACCAGCTGAAGGATGCCTACTTCTGCGCAAACTACGCAAAGGGCTCCAACCCCGACTTTGAGGATGCCTACAAGGCTGAGTACGGTGAGGAGTACCCCAACGGCTTCGCTCCTCTGGGCTACGATGCTGCCATGACCGTTGTCTACGGCATTCAGGCTGCTGAGGATGCCGGCCTGACCGCTGGTGATGACGACTATAAGCAGGCCGTCATCGATGCTATCGCAGGCGGCACCATCGATGGCATCACCGGCACCTTCACCTTCGATGAGCACCACAACCCCGTCAAGCAGACCGCTATCCTGTGCTTCGACGGTGCAACCCCCGTTCTGAAGGAAATGTTCTGATCTGCTTTGATCCTGCGCACCGGTGTGCGGCATAAAGGCAGCACTCAGAAATAAAAGACCCATTGCGGAGACCGCCGGAACAGGTTTTGATCGGCTGTCTCCGCTTTTTTGGTAAAAAAGTGCATTCCCCAAAAGGCGTGCAAACGCCGCAAAGAAAGGAAGTATCAGTCCATGACAGTGTTTTTTAGCCAGCTAATCAACGGCTTGTCCCTTGGCAGCATCTATGCACTGATCGCACTGGGTTACAGCATGGTGTACGGCATCATCCTGCTGCTGAACTTTGCCCATGGCGATGTCATTATGGTTGGTGCGTACATGTCCTGGTTCGTGATGAATCAACTGGGCCTTGGCCCGGTCACCGCTGTGTGCGCCACCATCATCACCTGCACGCTGCTGGGCGTTGTGATCGAGAAGATCGCCTACACCCCGCTGCGCAACGCACCCCGTATCTCCCTGCTGATCACGGCAATCGGCGTGTCCTTCTTCCTGGAGTACACTGCAGAGCTGATCCTTGGTTCCGGTGCAAAGGTCATTCCGGCCTACTACACCAACCAGACCTTCCGCATCGGCTCTGTGCCGCTGGGCCTCACCTCTGTCATCACCCTGCTGGTCACGGTGCTGTCCATGCTGGTGCTCACCTTCCTTGTGCAGAAGACTAAGCTCGGCAAGGCCATGCGTGCCGTGTCTGAGGATATGGACGCTGCCCGCCTGATGGGCATTAACGTCAACAGCACCATTTCCTTTACCTTTGCGGTGGGTTCCGCTCTGGCCGGCATCGGCTCGGTGCTGTACTGCTGCAGCTACCCGCAGGCGACCCCCACCATGGGCTCCATGCTGGGCCTGAAGGCCTTCGTTGCAGCCGTTCTGGGCGGCATCGGCTCCATTCCCGGTGCCATGATCGGCGGCATCGCCATCGGCCTGTGCGAGTGCTTTGTTTCCGCCATCGGCCTTTCCGCATGGAAGGATGCCGTCACGTTTGCGATCCTGATCATCGTGCTGCTGGTCAAGCCCACCGGCTTCCTTGGCCGCAAGGTTCAGGAAAAGGTGTAAGGAGGGCATGAAGATGAATACCAAACGCAAAACGCTCAAAATGCCCGTGCGCTACCTGATGAACGCCGTGCTGGTGGCTCTGCTGTTCGTGGGCCTGTCCTTCCTCACCCAGAATGTGCTGTCCACCTACCAGAACAAGGTGCTGCTCACCGTGGGCATCAACATCATTCTGGCTGTCTCGCTGAACGTTGCCACCGGTTATCTGGGCCAGCTGCCGCTGGGCCACGCCGGTTTCATGGCCGTGGGTGCTTACACCTGCGCCCTGTTCACGAAATACAGCAATCTGCCCTCCGGTGTCGCTTTTGTCGTGGGTCTGGTGCTGGCCTGCATCGTGGCGGGCCTGTTCGGCGTGCTGATCGGCATTCCTGCTCTGCGCCTGACCGGTGATTATCTGGCCATCCTGACGCTGGGCTTTGGCGAGATCATCCGCATCACCCTGAACAACATCGATGATGTGCTGGGCTTCAAGCTGTTCTACGGTGCCAAGGGCCTGAAGAACATCCCCAAGTATTCTAACTTCGCCAATGTGTTCATCTGCGTGGTCATTACCTGCTTTGCCATCCACGCCATGATGAAGAGCCGCCACGGCCGCGCCGTGCTGGCCATCCGCGATAACGAGATCGCTGCCGAGAGCTGCGGCATCCAGACTACTTATTATAAGGTCATGGCCTTTGCATTCTCCGCCGCCTTTGCCGGTCTGGCCGGCGGCCTGTACGCCTGCTATCTGGGCGTTCTGGACCCCTCCACCTTCGGCTTCATGAAGTCCATCGAAATTCTGGTCATGGTGGTTCTGGGCGGCATGGGTTCCATGCTGGGTTCCATCCTGTCCGCGACCGTGCTTACCATCCTGCCCGAGGCCACCCGCAGCTTTGACAGCTACCGCATGGTGGTCTACTCGCTGGTGCTGGTCCTCATGATGATCTTCCGCCCGGGCGGCCTGCTGGGCAGCTACGACTTCTCTATGAGCCGCATTGTGGAAAAGATCATGAACGGTGAACTGTTCCAGAAGAAAGCAAAGGAGGGCAAAGACCATGAGTGAGTTCCAGACCAAGTTACACAGTGTGCCCTCCGGCGGCTTTTTGACCGACCGCGACAAGGACAAAAAGCCCATTCTGGACGTGCGTGAGCTGGGCATCGACTTTGGCGGTCTGACCGCCGTGGACGGCTTCAACCTGATGATCGGCCGCAACGAGATCACCGGTCTGATCGGTCCCAACGGTGCCGGTAAGACCACCGTGTTCAACCTGCTGACCAACGTCTATCAGCCCACCCGCGGCTCCATCCTGATCGATGGTATGCCCACCGCCGGCAAAAAGACCTATCAGGTCAACCGCATGGGCGTGGCCCGTACCTTCCAGAACATCCGCCTGTTCAAGGAACTGAGCGTGATCGATAACATCAAGGTGGGCCTGCACGAGTCCATGAAGTACAATCTGGCCTCCTCCCTGATCCGCCTGCCCAACTACTGGAAGGAAGAGAAGAAGTGCACCGAGCGTGCTCTGGAGCTGCTGGATATCTTCCACATGGCAGACCTCGCCAATGTGCAGGCAGGCAGCCTGCCCTACGGCGCACAGCGCCGTCTGGAGATCATGCGTGCACTGGCCACCAGCCCGAAGCTGCTGCTGCTGGACGAGCCTGCTGCCGGTATGAATCCCTCCGAGACTGCAGAGCTGACCGAGACCATCCGCCGCATCCGCGACGAGTTCAACATCGCCGTGCTGCTGATCGAGCATGACATGAGTCTGGTCATGGGCATCTGCGAGGGCATTGCCGTGCTGAACTTCGGCCGCATCATCGCCAAGGGCACGCCGGATGAGATCCGCAACAACCCGCAGGTCATCGAAGCCTATCTGGGCAAGAAGGAGGGCTAAGCCATGGCTGATACGTTACTGAAAGTTGATAACATCAACGTCTATTACGGCAACATCCACGCCGTCAAGGACATCTCCTTCGAGGTGGATCAGGGCGAGATCGTCACCCTGATCGGTGCCAACGGTGCCGGCAAATCCACCACCCTGAAGACCATTTCTGGCCTGCTGAAGCCCAAGACCGGCGACATCCTGTACAAGGGCAGCAGCATCAAGGGCATGCGCGCCCACAAGATCGTGGAAGCGGGCCTTGCCCATGTGCCGGAAGGCCGCCATGTGTTCCTGCACATGACCGTGGAAGAAAATCTGGACATGGGTGCATACACCCAGCCTGCTTCCACCATTGCACCCAACAAGGAAAAGGTGTTTGAGCTGTTTCCCCGCCTGAAGGAGCGCCGCAAGCAGCTGGCCGGTACCATGTCCGGCGGCGAGCAGCAGATGCTGGCTATGGGCCGTGCACTGATGAGCAACGCTTCCATGCTGATGCTGGACGAGCCTTCCATGGGCCTTTCGCCGCTGCTGGTGCAGGAGATCTTCGACATCATCCAGAACGTGCACAAGGAAGGCATGACCATCCTGCTGGTGGAGCAGAACGCACAGATGGCTCTTTCCGTGGCAGACCGTGCCTACGTCCTTGAGACGGGCCGTGTAGTCATGGAGGGCACCGGTGCCGAACTGCTGACCAACGAGCGCGTGCGCAGCGCATATCTGGGCGGCTAAGCAAAAAATCGTATAAGAAAAGGGGCTGTTGCACATGCAACAGCCCCTTTTTTGCAGTATTTGTTATGCCAGCAGAGACATGATATTTGCGGTGATCAGGCCGCCTGCCGTGCCAATGACGTAGCCCATCAGAGCCATCAGAACGCCAACAGGCACCAGAGCGCCGCTGTAGGCACCAGCCAGAATGGGCGCGGATGCGGAACCGCCGATGTTTGCCAGAGATGCAACACCGCAGGTGAACATATCCAGATGGAAGATCTTTGCCAGCAGCACCAGAATGATGCCGTGGATGGCCAGGATCATAAAGCCTGCCAGGATCCATGCGGGTGCATCGGTCAGCTCCAGGAAGCTTGCGCGGGAGGCAAGCAATGCCACCACGGAGTACAGCAGCAGGTTGGACAGCTCGGTGCTGCCTGCCATGCGGCCCACGGGGGTGACAGCGCCGATCAGGCCGGACACCGTGATGAGCAGGACGGTCCAGGTGGCCTTGTCCAGGAAGGGCATTGCGCTGTTCAGGGCTGCGCCGATATCCTGACCGAAGGCGGAGATCACCAGAGCCAGACCCAGCAGGAAGATCAGGTTGACAAAGGTAGCCTTGTCCTCGTTGGACTTTGCGTCCTCTTCCAGACGGCGGGACACTTCATCCAGCGTGGTGGTGTCGGCCTTGACCCACTTGTTGAACTTGGGAGCAAGGTTGATGGCCCACAGCAGGAACATGACCCAGATGGAGTAGTCGATGGAGTCCACCACCAGTGCGTAGGCCATGTCAGCTTCGCCGATGTCCAGCGCAGCCTGCACGGCGATCATGTTGCCGGAGCCGCCCATCCAGCTGCCGCACAGAGCGCCCAGTGCCTTCCATGCTTCGGAGCCAAGGGGTCCCTTCATGATGGCGAAGGTTGCAATGAAGGCCACCGAGATGGAGACGGAAGCGGCAAAGAAGCCGCCCAGCATCTTGGGACCCAGCTTGATGATCTTGCGGATGTCGCAGCGCAGCAGCATCAGGAAGATCATTGCATACAGCAGGTTGTTTTTCAGCACGGAGTAGGCAGGCTTGGTGGCCTCCATGTCCCATGCACCCAGCGTGCAGAGAATCATGGTAATGAGGTACAGCAGAACGATAGGTGGTGCATAGTCGAAGAATTTCGACTTCGTGTAGCGTTGCAGCCACACCAGCAGTGCAGCAATGAACACCAGCACGGCGATGTAGGTGAAACCGTTTGTGATCATGAACCCAATCCCCTTTCTTTTTGTGCAATTTTTTGCGGACAATTGTCTTTACAATATCGACAACTTCGTATACAATACTACCATAGATTTCATAATCTGGCAACATTTTTTATCGAAAGGGGTAGGTTTTGCATGAAAATCACGGAAGTACGTCTCGGTCTGATCTCCGTGCCGCTGCGCGTGCCTTTTAAGACGGCTCTGCGTTCGGTCAGCAGCGTGGAGGATGTGATCGTAGAGATCCACACCGACACCGGCGCTGTGGGTTATGGTGAGGCACCTCCCACCGGTGTGATCACCGGCGACACCACCGGTGCCATCATCGGTGCCATCCGCGACCATATCGCAAAGACCATCATCGGCCGCGATGTGGACGACTTTGAAGACCTGATGATCGCACTGAATGCCTGCATCCAGAAGAACACCAGCGCCAAGGCTGCTGTGGATATGGCCCTGTGGGATCTGTACGGCCAGCTGTACAAAATCCCTGTGTACAAGCTGATGGGCGGCGCAAAGAAGTCCATCGTCACCGACATCACCATCAGCGTCAACGACCCCGAAGAGATGGTGCGCGATGCCCTGAACGCCATCGACCGCGGCTACGACTGCCTGAAGGTCAAGGTGGGCAAGGAGCCGGAAAAGGATATTGCACGCCTGAGCGCCATCCGCGGTGCTGTGCCCAAGGAGACCTGCATCCGCATCGACGCAAATCAGGGCTGGACCCCCAAGGAAGCCGTGCGCATCCTGAACGGAATGCAGGAGAAGGGCCTTGATATCGAATTCGTGGAGCAGCCGGTCAAGGCCCACGATTTTGAAGGCCTGAAGTATGTTACCGAGCGCTCCTATGTGCCGGTGCTGGCCGACGAGAGCGTGTTCTCCCCGCAGGACGCACTGACCATCATGCAGATGGGAGCCGCAGACCTCGTGAACATCAAGCTGATGAAGTGCGGCGGCCTGTACAACGCCCTCAAGATCGCATCTGCCGCCGAGGTGTACGGCGTGGAGTGCATGATCGGCTGTATGCTGGAAGCCAAGATCAGCGTGAATGCCGCCGTGCATCTGGCCTGCGCAAAGCAGATCATCACCCGCGTGGATCTGGACGGCCCCGTGCTGTGCAGTGAGGACCCCATCCTCGGCGGTGCAGTGTTCAATGAAAAAGACATCACTGTTTCCAACGAGCCGGGCCTTGGCATCAAGGGCATTGAGCCGGGTAAGATCAAGTATCTGGACTAAACTCCTTCCGTCATTACTTCGCAATGCCACCTTCCTCAAGGAGGGAGGCCTTGGCAAAGCGGAAAACTTTATCTTTTCGCCGGAGGCTCCCTCATTGAGGGAGCTGGTGCGGCGTGAGCCGTGCCTGAGGGAGTTATACAAAAACGGCACCTGCCAGTTCCGCAGGTGCCGTTTTGTGTTTGGGGCCGTTATGCTTTGTAAGCCAGAATAGCCTTCAGGTATTCCCACACACGGGCCACCGATGCAATGTCGGCGCGCTCGTTGGGGGTGTGGACGTGCAGCAGGTTCGGGCCGAAGGAGATGCAGTCCAGTCCTTCGATCTTGCCGGAGAGGATGCCGCACTCCAGACCTGCGTGCATAGCTGCGATCTGAGGCTTTTCGCCGTACTGTGCTTCGTACACGGCTACGCAGCGGTCCCGCAGGGCGCTCTCACGTGCATAGGTCCAGGCAGGGTAGTCGCCATGGAACCGCACGCCGCCGCCCAGCAGCTCTGTCAGGGTCTGTACCTTGCAGCTCAGCAGCTCCTTGGCCGAAGGCACCGAGCTGCGGATGGAAAAGCGCAGAATGGCTTCCTGCTCGTCCATCTCGGCAACGCCCAGATTCAGCGAGGTCTCCACAAGGCCCGGCACATCCATGCTCATGGCCTGCACGCCCCATGGCATCAGCAGCAGGGCCTTGCGCAGGCGCTGGGTGGAATCGGCATCCAACGCGCTGAACGCGCCGCAGCCCTGTTCCGTGAGCTGCAGGCAGATGGCGGGGTCTGCCGTGCCGTATTCGGCCTGCACCTGTGCGGCGAACTGAGCGGCAGCAGTGTGCACGCCCTCGGTGATGCCTGCGGGCAGCACCAGCGTGATGCTGCTTTCTTTGGGAATGACATTCTCCTTTGCGCCGCCGGACAGTGTCAGAGCGGCGTAGTCCACGCCATTTTCGGTCAGCAGGGTCAGCCAGCGGCCCAGCAGGGCAATGGCGTTGGCACGGCCCTTGTGGATCTCGGTGCCGGAATGTCCGCCCACAAGGCCGATCACATCCGCCTTTACGGCGGTGCCGGTCACAGGAACACGGGCAATGGGCAGATGGCATTCAACGCGGCGTCCGCCTGCACAGCCTGCGGTCAGCACCCCCTCTTCCTCGGAGTCGATGTTCACCAGCATCCGGCCCTCAAGGTCGGAAAAATCCATGGCAGATGCACCCAGCAGGCCCACCTCCTCGCAGACGGTCAGCACGACCTCCAGCGCAGGGTGGGGAATGTCCTTTGAGTCCAGAACAGCCAGCGCATAGGCCACGGCAATGCCGTCGTCGCCGCCAAGGGTCGTGCCCTCGGCGCACACATAGCCGCCGTCTACGACCGGGTGGATGGCATCCTTCTCAAGATCCAGCGGGCAGTCGGCAGTCTTGTCGCCCACCATGTCCAGATGTCCCTGCAGGATCAGGCCCGGCTCCTTCTCGTATCCGGGTGTGGCCGGTGCCTTGATGAGCAGGTTGCCCATTTCGTCCTGACGGCAGGCAAGGCCGTGGGCCTTGGCGAACTGCACGCAGTAGTCGCTCAGCGCCTTTTCGTGGTGGGAGGTGTGCGGAATGCCGCAGATCTCCTCAAAGTAATAAAAAACCGAAGCCGGTTCCAGTCCGGTCAGTGCACTCATATACTCTCGCTCCTTTATTTATAAGGTGAAATGCTTCTGTCCATATTCTAACAGATTCTGCAGCCGGATACAATGTGTTGTATCCGGCAAAATATTTTTTCTGCCGGTGCTTGCAGACGGCGGGCCGGGTCGTATAATAGGAATAGTTACAAAAATAACATTCGAGTGGCTCTAAGGTTCCGCCGCCCGGAAAGGAGAACTTCGCCATGCGCTATACCATCAGTGAAATGGCTTCGCTGCTGGGTGTGACCACCCATACCCTGCGGTACTACGAAAAAATGGGTCTCATCCGCCCCGAGGTAAACGAGGAGACCGGCTACCGCTACTATACCGTCACCGACACCCGCCGGTTCAACCTCTGCCGGGAGCTGCGCGCGGCGGAACTCTCGCTGGAAGAGTGCCGGGAGCTGATCGGCAGCCCGTCGGTGGAGCAGAGCGACAAGATGTTTGCCCGGCAGGCCGCCCGGCTGCGGCGCAGGCAGGTGCTGGATGAGCTGTCCATCCACTTTTTGGAAAAGATGCAGGAGCAGTACCGCACGCTGGAGCAGGATGTCGGGCGGGTCTGGGTGCAGAACTTTCCGGAGATGTGGCGGCTGACCTTCTCGCAGGAAGAGGAAGCCAGCCGCGACCGGGAACTGCAGCAGGAAAAGGCGGAGTGGCTGGAGTGTATGCCGGCTGCCCGCTGGGTCAGCCGCCTGCCCCGGCGGGTGATGGAACAGTTCCGGGTGGGGCGCAACGAGTACGATTACGGCCTGATGATGGAGGCCGACGCTGCCCGCAGGCTGGGCCTGCAGCGCACCCGGCATGTGGAGGTGGTGTGCGGCGGCGATTATCTTGTCACCATCTGGAAAAAGGATTACCGCGGCTCCTTCGGGTGGGACTCACTGGAAACCCTGCACGATGAGATCGTGCGGCGGGACTTCCGGGCGGTGGGCGAGACCTTCAGCAGCATCGTGGCCAGCCGCCAGCAGCCAGACGGCAGCGTTGTGAACTACCATCATACCCGGACGAAGATCTATACATGAGAGGGTTTTGTCACCTCCTACAAAAACTCGTGATATTTTTGTCAAAATGACCCTTGACCTTCGCGCTGCTCTAACGTGTAAACTTTGTTTAGTGAGTAACAAAGTCGGACTTCCGGCTTTGCTGCTCTGACAGAGTACACGATTGAGAAGAAAGAGGAGAACACACTATGAGCGAAAAGATCTCTCGCCGCAACTTCCTGCGCACCGCTACGCTGGGCGCAGCAGCTGCCGGTCTGCTGGCAGGCTGCGGCAACAGCGGCGCTTCCAGCAGCACCGCCGCAGGCACCTACACTGCAGGCACCTACAGCGCCACCGCTACCGGCATCAACACCGCCACCCCCGTCACCGTGACCATGACCTTCAGCGCTGATGCCATCACCGATGTGCAGATCGACGTTGCAAACGAGACCAAGGGCTACGGTGCCGACATCGCCGATGAGATGGTCAAGAAGATCCTGGACGCACAGTCCAGCGAGGTGGACGGCCACTCCGGCGCAACCATCACCTCCGATGCCATCCGGAAGGCTGCCGAGAGCTGCATCAATCAGGCCAAGGGCGTGGCCGTTGCCCCCACCGAGGCCAACAAGGCCGAGACCGTTGTCCCCGACAGCCTGAGCGTGGAGGAAGTGGAGTCCTCTGTGTGCGAGCTGGGCGACATCACCCCCGACGAGACCAAGGACTTTGACGTGGTCGTCGTGGGTGCCGGTGCTGCCGGTGTGCCCGCCGCAGGCTGGGCTGCCGAGCTGGGCGGCCATGTGGCCCTGCTGCAGAAGCAGAGCATCGTAGTCAGCCAGGGCAACTGCGGCTCTGCCATCATCAAGTCCAAGTCCACCGACGCGGGCAAGAAGATGTGGGTGCACATGACCAACGGCCTGTGCGACTGGCGTGCCGATACCAGCCTGCTGAACGCCTACGTCGAGAACTCCGAAGAAGCTCTGATGTGGTATCTGAACCGCGCCGGCCTGACCGACCAGACCGAGTACGGCGACGGCAGCCTCGTGGACAGCAACAAGAACCCCTCCGACCTGCTGCACAACGACGAGAAGGAGATCTTCGCCTACATGTGCACCAGCCAGGATCTGACCGGCGTGTGGAAGGACCGCATGGACACCTACGACTTCGGCGATGAGCACTGCTACTTCTTTGCTCCGTGGATCGGCCCCAAGCCCAAGAACGTGGGCGACGTGCTGGCCACTGTGCTGGAGAACGTGCAGGCCAAGAACTCCAATCTGGAGACCTTCTTCAACACCCCCGCCGTCAAGCTGGTGCATGAGAACGGCAAGGTGACCGGCGTCATCGCAAAGGACGAAAACGGCAAGTACATCCAGTTCAACGCTTCCAAGGGCGTCATTCTGGCCACCGGCGACTACATGAACAACGAGGCCATGGTCAAGCGCTGGTGCCCCGATGTGGACGGCTTCGACAAGAAGCAGTACCAGAAGACCGGCGACGGCCACATCATGGCCATCGATGCAGGTGCAAAGATGGAAAATCTGGGCCACACCAAGATGATGCACGACTTCGACTCCGGCCTGATGTACGAGGAACCGTTCCTGTACGTCAACATGGAGGGCAAGCGCTTCTGCAACGAGGACACCGGCTTTGTCTACATGGGCAACATCACCAAGTATGTGCCCAAGTTCAACGGCAACAACGTGGATGCAAACCATCCGGACGGTTCTCTGGGCTGGTACTGCCAGATCTACGATAACGACTACATGAGCTACGCCAACAGCCCCATCCCCGAGCAGGTGATGACCAAGTACATCCCCGGTGCCGTGGAGAACCCGCAGGGCGTGTTCACCAACCTCATCGATACCTACAAGGCCGACACCATCGAAGAGCTGGCCGGTCTGCTGGGCGTACCTGCAGACGAGCTGCAGAAGACCATCGACCGCTACAACGAGCTGTGCGACAAGGGCGCTGACGTGGACTTCGGTAAGAAGAGCGCTTACATGCACAAGATCGTCACCGCTCCCTTCTGGGGCATCCGCAAGCACATCCGCGTGTCCTCCATCGACAGCGGCGTGAACACCAACGCCAACGGTCAGGCTCTGGATGCTGACGGCAACGTCATCGACGGCCTGTACTGCGTCGGCAACGTGGGCGGCGTGTTCTACGGCGGCGCGGACTACCCGTTCCACCAGACTGGCCTGTCTCTGGGCCGCTGCTACACCTTCGGTATGCTGGCAGCAAAGCATGCTATGGGCCAGCTGTAATTAAGAAAAAGCTGATTTTGGGGCTGTTGCAAAATAGCATCCCTTTATCGCAAAGCCGATCAATCTGAATGTTTTTGTACCGCCCCTCCGAAAATATCGTTGATGCGGATAGAAAGCTGTACAGAAGGACGTTCTCAGACTGCAGCACACCTGATAAACGAATACCGCCGAGGACTCTTCCCATTGTGAAGGTGTCCTCGGCGGCTTTTTGTATATAGGGCAGCAATTCTTGACCGTCTTTTGTAAAGGTGATGAGTTACGAGATGGAGCACAGCTTTCTTTGCAATGATCTCGATTGAATTCAACTGCACATATAAAGCAAAAAAGGAATATCCCTACTTGTCAATCTGCTGTAGAAAATCACCTGAGTTTGGGCAAAATTGATAAAGTGAAAAAGAAACCCGTTCCCATCTTGACATTCCGCAAAGAATATGGTATTGTAAACAAGCATAGAATAAATTTCCATTTAAGTGCTTAATTTGTTCGTGCCTTACAAAAAAGAAAATTGTACGTGAGCAGCGTCGTTGGATTGTTACCGTTTGGCGGGCTAGACCAACTCTGCATAGCACAAGCCGAAAGCGTGTTTCAGCCTTCG
>SKEF01001523.1_pt1 | contig 19995 bp, 18 predicted proteins | sample 4826691 | NCBI WGS metagenome assembly SKEF01 (sample SAMN11008816, study PRJNA524170) | human gut metagenome | biome: Human fecal sample; material: Feces; isolation source: fecal sample from pouch patient p23, p27 | host: Homo sapiens | place: Israel: Tel-Aviv | collected 2016-08-24
GTGCTTTGCATAGAGAAACACCCGGTAGGGGAGCTACCGGGTGTTTCGAGGGGAGTATAAATAATTAAATAAGGGGTTATGTAAAAAAAATTTTTGAAGGTTAAATTCTTTTTACAAGAATGATTATAATATAAACTGGAAAAAAAAGCAATATCATTTTGGCGAATAATCTCCAAACTTTTTGGGATACTATTTCCTGTAATAAAAAGCGGCAGAAAGCTTCAGAAAGCCGCAAAAATCAACTTCATCAGGAGGTAATTCAAATGGCGAAAAATTATGAAACAGACAGAAATGAGTCCAATTATGCGGGAAAAAATTACGGGGAAAGTGATTCCAGAAACTGCGGAAAAAACAGTTCCAGAAACAGCTCCAGAAATTCTTCTAAAAACAGTTCCAAAAACAGCTACGGCAACAGTTACGGAAACAAAACATCCGACGAGTACGATTCAGAGAAAGACAGAGAGTCCGACAGATACTAAATATTCAGGAAGTCTTAAGCACGACTGAAAAAAGCGGGAAAAAGTCAGAGCTGGCTTTCTCCCGCTTCCATACATATGAGGGAACATTCCTACAGAAGCTTCCATATAATATACCAAAAAGAGGAGATTTTTTTCCATGTTTCAGATCGAAACCATCTCTGCAAAAATGCTGGATTATTATGTGGAGCGCAGTGATGCGGTTATCATAGATCTCCGGGACCCGGTCTCCTACAAAAAGGGACATGTCCGGAACGCAGTAAACATTCCATACCATGAGCTGGAAGAATATCTTGAGAAAAAACAGGAGCAGAAGTACCAGTTTCCAGGAGATAAGATTCTGATCCTTTACTGTGACCGCGGTGGTGCCAGCATGCAGGCCGCCCGGAGCCTGGCAAGAGCGGGCTGCCGCACCCGGTCCGTGATCGGCGGATTTGCAGCCTACAGAGGCCGGAATCTTGTAAGCGGATAAAAACAGAGTAATAGATCAGAGGAAACGGGAAATCGTATGGCGGCATCGAAACGGAATCACTGTTCGTTCCGTGACCAGCATCGAAGGGGATTACGAATGCATGACTGGCAATGGCTTGTGCTTGTATTTTAAAGGAAATCATGATAATGTAAAGAACAGGAATAAAAATGACACAAACCACAAGGAGAAAAGATTATGAAATATATGTTCGCGTCCGATGTACATGGTTCGGCATACTACTGCCGGAAAATGCTGGAAGCATATGACGAAGAGAAGGCGGAGAGACTGGTACTTCTGGGAGATCTGCTTTATCACGGTCCGAGAAATGACCTTCCGAAGGAATACGCACCGAAGGAAGTCATCCGCCTTTTAAATGAAAGAAAAAATCAGATCTACGCAGTACGCGGAAACTGTGAGGCAGAGGTGGACCAGATGGTTCTGGACTTCCCGGTTATGGCAGACTACTGCATCCTTGCCATCGACGGAAAAACTCTGTACGCCACACACGGCCATATCTACAACAAAGATAACCTCCCGCCAATGATGGACGGTGACATTCTGATCCACGGCCACACACATGTGCTGAAAGCAGAAAACATGGGAAATTATATCCTTCTGAACCCAGGTTCCGTATCCATCCCAAAGGAAGGCAACCCGCCAACCTACGCAATCCTTGAGAACGGAATTTTTACCATCAAAGACTTTGAAGGAAATACAGTACGGGAGATCACTTTATGAATCTGTGGGAATTAACAGCGCCCTGCCATTTCGGAACAGAGGCGGTACTGAAACGTGAAATACTGGACCTTGGTTATGAAGTGACCAAAGTGGAAGACGGAAGAGTAACTTTTGAGGCAGACGCCCAGGGTGTGGCAGACGCCAATCTGTTCCTCCGCACCACAGAACGCGTCCTTCTGAAAGTAGGCGAAGTAAAAGCCGAGACATTCGACGAACTTTTTGAGAAGACCAAGGCTCTCCCATGGGAGAATTACATACCGAAGAACGGTAAATTCTGGGTAGCCAAGGCAAACTCCATCAAGAGTAAACTTTTCAGCCCATCCGATATCCAGTCCATCATGAAAAAAGCCATCGTAGAACGTCTCAAAGGCATCTACGGAATTTCCTGGTTCCCGGAAGACGGTCCGGAATTCCCAATCCGTGTGGCATTTATGAAAGATGTGGCCCTGATCGGGATCGATACTTCCGGCGTATCTCTTCATAAGAGAGGATACCGCCAGATGACCGTGAAAGCACCCATCACAGAGACACTTGCCAGCGCACTTCTGATGCTGACCCCGTGGAAAAAAGACCGTATTCTCGTGGATCCTTTCTGCGGAAGTGGTACCTTTCCCATTGAGGCGGCAATGATGGCAGCGGATATGGCACCTGGAATGAACCGCCACTTCCTGGCTGAGAGCTGGGAACATCTCATCCCGAAGGAATGCTGGGAAGATGCAAGAGAAGAAGCCAGAGAGCGGGTAAATCTTGATATTGAGACGGATATCCAGGGCTTTGACATCGATGCGGCAGCTATCAAGGCAGCACGGGCCAATGCAAAGATGGCAGGAGTGGACAAACTGATCCATTTTCAGCAGAGACCGGTCAGCGAACTCCGCCACTCCAAACCGTTTGGTTTTATTGTGACCAATCCGCCCTATGGTGAGCGAATCGAGGAAAAAGAGAATCTTCCGGCACTGTACCGTGAGATCGGCGAGAGCTATAAGCGCCTGGATCGCTGGTCCATGTATCTTATCACCGCCTATGACAAGGCAGAGAATGATATCGGCCGAAAAGCAGACAAGAACCGTAAGATCTATAACGGAATGATGAAAACCTACTATTACCAGTTCCTTGGACCACGTCCGCCGAAGAAAGGAAGTATAAAAGAATGAAAAAGATCATTTTTGCCACTGGAAACGAGGGGAAAATGAAGGAGATCCGAAGGATACTTGCGGATCCCCAGCTTGAGATCCTTTCCCTGAAAGATGCCGGAATCCATGCGGATATCGACGAAAATGGAAAAAGCTTCGAAGAAAATGCCATGATCAAAGCTGAGGCCATCTGCAAAATGACCGGTGAGATCGTTCTGGCAGATGATTCCGGCCTTGAGATCGACTATCTGAATAAAGAGCCGGGAATCTATTCCGCACGTTACATGGGAGAGGACACTTCCTACCACATCAAAAACGCGAACCTGATCGAACGTCTGGAAGGTGTACCGGATGAGAAACGTACCGCACGTTTTGTCTGTGCCATTGCGGCGGCTTTCCCGGATGGCAGAAGAGAGACGGTCCGTGCCACCATGGAGGGGCGCATTGGATACGAGGAAAAAGGCGAGAACGGTTTTGGCTATGACCCGATCTTTTATCTTCCGGAATATGGCTGCACTTCCGCAGAACTTTCCATGGAAGAAAAAAACAGGATCAGCCATCGCGGAAAAGCCCTTCGCCTTATAAAGGAAGAACTTGTATGAAGGTGCTGATCGTGAGCGATACCCACGGAAGAGATGAAAACCTGGAGATCGCAGTAAACCGGGAAGCTCCTTTTGACATGCTGGTGCATTGTGGAGACGTGGAAGGCAGAGAATTTTATATCGAAGCCCTCGCAGACTGTCCCTGCAGCATTGTATCCGGAAATAATGATTTTTTCTCCGATCTTCCAAGAGAAGATGTGATCGACATTGAAGGAAATAAGGTACTGGTGACACATGGTCACTATTATGGCGTGTCCATGGCTTTTGACCAGCTGGCAGATGCTGCAAAACAGCGTGGCTGCAATGCGGCATTTTTCGGACACATTCACGTGCCGGTCCTGGAAAAAGAAGACGGAATTCTTCTTGTAAACCCCGGAAGCCTGGCCTTCCCAAGGCAACGGGGCAGAAGACCCAGCTATGCAGTTCTGGAAACGGACGGAAACGGCGGGATGGATGTGGAGATCCGGTACTTATAAATAAGAAGTATTATATAGAAAAAAAGAAATGCCGCAGAGTTGTATACTCTGCGACAAACAAAAAGACGCCTGTACAATATTTACAGGCGTCATATGAACTAAAATTATTGGAGTAAAGATAGAGTATACAGTAGTGTATAATCCCAATGTTTCAGCAGGAACAGAATACAGTGGAACTATGAATGATCAGGTTTTCCGGTATGGAAAATCCCAACCGCTGACGCCAAATGCCTACAAAGTAACAGGAAAGCGTTTTAACGGCTGGAATACAAAAGAAGATGGAAGCGGAACCGCTTATGCGGCTGACTACAGTGAGAGCAAAATGACCACGGATCAGGGAAAGACGGTAAATCTGTATGCGCAGTGGGTAACCTGTACACATAAGGCAGGAACGGATCATCCGGGACAGATAACCTATACAGCAGATGATGATGCCGATATAATTACAGAAACCTGCGACTGTGATGCTCATACGGAAAAAGTTACACTGAAAGCGGCAACGGTTTATTATGACGAGAAGGAACATCCTGCTACCGTGACAAAAAGCAGTGAAGCATTTTACGCAACAGTATCAAAAGTCAGCTATCAATACAGAAAAGCTGATTCCGATCAGTATGGTAATATGCCGGCGGGCGAAAGTATTCCAAAAAGCGTTGGCCATTATAAAGCAACGATCACTGCAGGAAACCGGACAGTTTCTGTAGAATACGAGATCAAATCTCAGTCAGCTGGTTCTTCCATAGACGCAATCGCAGCAAAAGGACAGAAGTTCAGTGCATTTACCGGAGAAAATGATGTCAGCATTTCCAACGATGACGCATTTACCGTACAGTTTTCTGCGATGAAACTGAATACAAATTTTACAACAGTTCCTACGCTGACTGTTTCATCGGCATTTCCGGTTGGAACAACAATCATCATGCAGACTAATGGTAAATATTACTGGAAAAAGATAGGGGAGAATTCTTCCACGACAGAGATCGGACTGAGCAGTTTCAAAGAAATGGGAACAAAAAGTACTGAGTTTAATTATGAGGACATAAAGAACCAGGAAAATCAGACCTATCGTTTTATTGTAGACTTCTCGAAAGTAAAGGCAGGATATTCTGCAGGAAATCTGAACTGTGGTCTGATTTATGCCTATACAGATAATCCTCTTACAAATTCAGTAAACATTGGAATTGTAAATGCAGAAAGCTTCGGTCTGACAGCGAAGGCGGGCAGCAGTATTACAGTTACTGCCCCATCGATGCAATCCTATAACAAATGGAACAATAAATCACTGGTACTGGAATTATCTTCCACAGATAAAACACTTCCGGGAGATGTCAGCCTGACAGTAACAACCGGAGATAAAAACCAGCAGTACTGGCCGGATTCCAACGGTAATTTTGTAATTCCGCTTACATGGGCAACGTCTCAGGATGTAAACCTGACATTAAATTCGGATGTTGCGGAAGCAAAAGGAAAGGCTTATCAATTCCAGGCAAAATTATACGCCGGAGCAAAGGACGGACAGGCTCCGGCAGCTACCGGCTTGTTATCACCGTAACAAAAGATCAGCGAACAGTTATGGAAGTTCCGTATTATTTCATTGTCCAGTAAGTACAATCAGATAATTTATATCATACAAAAGAGGCCAGGTTCAATGTATACTTTGAATGTTTACATTGGATCGAAGCCTCTTTTTTATAAGGCAGAAGGAGAGGATGTCACACTCTGTGACAACAGCCATTGACGATGCAGAATAGATTACGATATACTGTAAAGCAAGAAGTACGGGGATATAGTATATAGTTTCAGAAAGGGGCGGACATAAATGGGAAGATTTGTAAATCCGGATAACAGCGCATTTCAGGTAGCACTGAATTCCAGGATATATGTGGATAAAACAGGATTGTTGGAGTACACAAATACTGTTCTGGATACTATGGATGCCTATATCTGTAACAGTCGTCCGCGCAGATTCGGGAAATCCTATACGGCGAATATGCTTACTGCGTATTACAGCAAGGGAGCGGATTCCGAAAAAATGTTTTCAGGACTGGAGATCAGTAAGGCAGCAGATTTCCGAAAACATCTTAATAAATATGATTTAATCCATATAGATGTTCAGTGGTTTCTGGCAAATTGTGCAAAGGCAGATGACATTGTTGCATTTATCACAGAGAGTATACTGGATGAGCTGAGAACGATTTATCCATGTGTGTTACCATCAGAAGAGATATCTTTGCCAGATGCGCTTTCAAGAATCAGGGAGAAAACAGGGCAGAAATTCGTTGTGATCATTGATGAGTGGGATGTTCTGATCCGAGATGCAGCGGCGAATTTCAAAGTGCAGAAAGAGTATATTAATTTTCTCAGGGGAATGTTCAAAGGAACGGAACCAACCAGATATATCCAACTTGCATATCTTACAGGTATTCTCCCGGTAAAAAAAGAAACAACACAGTCAGCGCTTAATAATTTTGATGAATTTACAATGTTAAGTGCGGGCAATCTTGCACCGTATATCGGATTTACAGAAGATGAGGTGCGGAATCTTTCGGAAGAATATCAACAGGATTTTCATGAAGTGAAGCGATGGTATGATGGATATCTTTTGAAGGACTGTCAGGTTTATAATCCGAGAGCAGTAGTCAGCGTGATGCTTAAAGGTGAATTTAAGAGTTACTGGTCGGAAACAGCGTCCTATGAAGCGATCGTGCCTCTTATTAATATGAATTATGATGGATTGAAAACATCGATCATAGAAATGTTGTCCGGTGCATCTGTGAAAGTCAATACAGCGACATTCAAAAATGATACAGAGAATATAAAGAGCAGAGATGATGTACTGACCTATATGATCCATTTGGGATATCTTGGTTATGACCAGACCAGAAAAACGGCATTTGTGCCCAATGAAGAGATCAGGCAGGAGCTGACAACTGCGGTAGAAAGTAAAGCCTGGAATGAAATGATCTTTTTTCAGCAGGAATCGGAGAAGCTGTTGGATGCAACATTGGAAATGGATTGTCCGGTGGTAGCTGCACAGATAGAAAAAATCCATAATGAATATGTTTCCGTTATTCAGTATCATAACGAAAATTCATTAAGCAGTGTGCTGGCAATTGCATATTTAAGCGCTATGCAGTATTATTTCAAGCCGGTTCGGGAACTGCCATCAGGACGTGGATTTGCAGATTTTGTATTTATTCCGAAGCCGGAATATAAAAGTGATTATCCGGCGCTTGTAGTTGAATTGAAGTGGAATCAGAACGCTCAGACTGCAATGCAGCAGATTAAAGACAGGAAGTATCCAGATTCTGTTTTGGAGTACACAGGAGATATTTTACTTGTAGCGATTAATTATGATAAGGATAAAAAAGAACATCAATGTATGATCGAGCAGTATGAGAAAAAATAATTTTCAGAATTGCTATAGAATGATAATGCCTCAGGACAGGTATAACACAGGCAGCAGGTAAGTTGTTGGTGCTATGCATGTACTGAGGCTTTTTCGTTATAATATAAGATCTTATTTATCATCCCCGGTAAGCCGAAGCACATCCCGGATCTCGTCCACATTCATATCCAGGATTACGGCGAGTTCATCGATGGTGAATTTGGTGGTGTCGTCATCGTCTGTGAGCTCTTTTACCGCGGATTCAAGATTTTCTACCTTGGATACCAGATAGTCATCACGGAATTTCTGCTGGGTCTGTTCCTCGATGGCATGGAGGATTCCACTGCGGATACGGCCGCGCATCCAGGCGTCGTTCTTCTGCTGGGGTTCTGTTTCCTTAAGAGCCGCCAGAAGGGCCAGATTCGCCTCCTGAATGAGGTCAGCCAGGTAAATCTCCTCACAGTTCAGTTCAGCGGTCATCTGGGCTGCCTGGGCCATGTAGAACTGGGTCAAAGCACCTTCGGCAGCGGTGTCACCCTTTGCAAAGGCCTGGAAGAGGGAAGCAAGATCGTCGGAATCAAGCCCTTCCGGGGAAAAACTTTCCATATAATCGTTGAGGTAAGCCTGTTCCTCAGCGGTAAGGGCAGCGCGGGTACCTGGAAGTTCTTCTTCGCCTGCGGATTCGGATGAAACAGCATCTGCTTTTGCAGCATTGGCCGCTTCATCGGCACCTTCGATAGTGATTCCTTTTAATTTAAGATACTGCAGGATCTTTACAAGCTGTGAAGTGTTCAGGTCGGATTCATCGAAATGCTCACGGATCTGCTGCTGGGAGAGCTGCTTGCCGTTCTCCTCTGCGATGGTGCAGATTTCATTGAGCTTCTGCTGAAATAACTTTATATCCATAAAAACATCTCCTTAATTTTCCAGAATTTCTTCTTGACTTTATTATCAGGATTATGATACCATAAGCAAGTCGCAAATGACAGGAAAACCTTTGAATAGACGGAAAAAACGTGAAAAAAAGTTTTTTTAAAAAAATTCAAAAAAGGTGTTGACATTTGTAAAAAGCTATAATATAATATCACTTGTCGTCAGGCAAGAGACATAAAAATGAAGACACAGAGACGACAACAAAAACTTAATAAAGACCATAAGTAAATGGTACATCGGGGTGTGGCTCAGTTTGGCTAGAGCGCCTGGTTTGGGACCAGGAGGCCGCAGGTTCGAATCCTGTCACCCCGACTGCTGTAAACTTATTACCGCAAGCATGCGGGTGTAGTTCAATGGTAGAACACCAGCCTTCCAAGCTGGATACGTGGGTTCGATTCCCATCACCCGCTTCTCTGAAAAGAGAGCATGTGTCTGTAGCTCAGCTGGATAGAGCAACGGCCTTCTAAGCCGTGGGTCGGGGGTTCGAATCCCTTCAGGCACGTTGTGGTGGGTATAGCGCAGTTGGTTAGCGCGCCAGATTGTGGCTCTGGAGGCCCAGGGTTCGAATCCCTGTATCCACCCTTCGCCCATTGGGCTATCGCCAAGCGGTAAGGCACAGCACTTTGACTGCTGCATTCGCTGGTTCGAATCCAGCTAGCCCAGTCCTTTTTTATGGGGTATTAGCTCAGTCGGTAGAGCACTTGACTTTTAATCAAGTTGTCCGGGGTTCGAATCCCCGATGCCTCATTAGCGGAAAGCATTTGCTTTCCGTTATTTTTTTACCATCAGACAGAATGATGGTGACAATTGCATATGCGGATATGGCGGAATTGGCAGACGCGCTGGTTTTAGGTACCAGTGGGCGACCGTGCAGGTTCAAGTCCTGTTATCCGCACTTATTAAGAGATCTTCTGTAAATTTGATTTATAGAAGGTCTTTTGTATTTTCAGAATAATACTCATAATAAAATGCCACAGATGTATCGGTAATGATCTGTGGCATTTGGGCTCTATAAAATTTTTTAAATCAAACTACAATTTCTCTCCCTCATTCACTTCCTCAATAAATACTTTCCCTTCCGCCTGCTGCTCCACAAAGTGAAAACGGAGCACAGCCTGGGGCCAGTTGAGGGTGATGATGGCTTTTTTCTCCCGGGTCTTTCCGGCGGCCTGGATCTGGTCTACGAGGTCGGAGAGGATCTCACGGGTGAGATAACCGCCTCTCCAGTGGAACGTGAATTCTCGGCCTTTTTTGGCGGCCTGGAGGGCGCGTTTGTAGACGTCTTCCAGCTTGGTAAAGGACAGCTTTTTCTCGCGGTAGTAGAAGTGGCTTCCGTCCGGGCAGGTGGGTGCAGGAGCGATCAGTGGTTCATGGTCACGAAAGATGTTTTTGTCATCCAGATTAAAATAATCGTAGCGGATGCTGACAGAACCGTCCTCGTTTTTGCCAAGAGTATTGTCAAAGGTGGCATCCAGATGGTAGTACTGTCCGTTAATCCGGACAATATTCCAGGTGTGGCGGTACTTGATCCCTTTTTCCGGATTGTTTCCGCAGATGGCGATGATGCACCAGACACCAAGGGCATCGCAGAGCACTTTTACAGATTTGGCGATTCCCTCACAGACGCCTACGCCGTGTCCAAGAGGCCCGATGATTTCGTGGGAGTATGGCTTTTTCAGCTTGTCATAGCGGATATTTTCGCAGATAAAGTCGTGGACGTATTTTTCTTTATCCCACTCGGAAAGCTTCATGGCAGGGCGTACAAGCTTGTCTACGCGGGCGCCCAGAGCTTTCTGATGCTCCCGGATCTTGTTCTTGTCGAAGATATATTCCGGGATCAGGATCAGATTTGGAGAATCTTTGTAATAGCGGTATTTGAATCCCACGGCCCAGAAGATCTCCGGGTGATCCAGCCTCAGCTGAAAAAACACATCATAGAGCCAGTTTCCGTCGGTAGTGGGAACCTGTGGGATCAGAAACTCATCGGAAAGTTCCATAAGTCCGTGAAGCATTGCGCGGTACACGTTCTGTTTATCTTTTGGCATTCTGCCGTAATAATATTCTTCAGCCTGTTTCATATATTTGAATTTAATCCGCCGTAGTTCTGAAATTTTGTTGTAATTCAGAATTCAGCAGAAACCCCTTTCTAAAAAATCAACGAAAAAATTATATCATAAAAGAATCATCAGAAGAAGTGCAGAGATAAAATGGAAGAAAGATTACGGAAAAATAAAACATGCAGAGCCATCCCACAAAGATGTACCCTGCATGTTTTTTCTGCCTTGAAATATTTTTGCCCGGAAATAACCGGGAGGCCAGGATCAGCCATTATACAGCTGATAATACCGGCCCTTCTGAGCAAGCAGCTCCTCATGGGAACCACGCTCGATAATACGTCCCTGCTCCAGGACCATGATACAGTCACTGTTGCGTACTGTGGAAAGTCTGTGGGCGATCACGAAGGTTGTCCTGCCTTCCATCAGCTTATCCATACCATCCTGTACCAGTTTTTCGGTACGGGTATCAATGGAACTGGTGGCTTCGTCCAGGATCAGGACAGGCGGATCTGCAACAGCTGCACGGGCGATGGAGAGAAGCTGTCTCTGGCCCTGGCTCAAGTTTGCACCGTTTCCACGGAGAAGGGTGTTATAACCCTGTGGAAGCCTGCGGATAAAACCGTCAGCGTTGGCAAGTTTTGCTGCGGCGATGACCTCTTCATCTGTGGCATCCAGTTTTCCGTAGCGGATGTTTTCCATAACGGTTGCCGTGAACAGGTTGGTATCCTGAAGAACGATGCCCATGGAACGGCGAAGATCGTCTTTTTTGATCTTGGTGATATTGATGCCGTCGTAACGGATCTTACCTTTCTGAATGTCGTAAAAACGGTTCAGAAGGTTGGTGATGGTGGTTTTTCCGGCGCCGGTAGATCCTACAAAAGCGATCTTCTGGCCCGGCTGTGCATACATGTTGATGTCATGAAGAACGATCTTGTTGGAGTTATAACCAAAATCCACATCCTCCAGAACCATGTCACCTTTCAGCTCGATATAATCCGTGGTACCCTCAGCTTTATGGAAATGTTTCCATGCCCAGCGGCCGGTACGTTTCTCGGATTCGGTGAGAACGCCGTTTTCCTCTTTTGCGTTGACAAGAGTAACGTAGCCTTCGTCCACTTCGGATTTCTCATCCAGAAGATCAAAGATACGTTTGGCACCTGCAAGGGCCATAACAATACTGTTGAACTGCTGGCTGACCTGGTTGATGGGCATGTTAAAACTCTTGTTGAAAGTCAGGAAGCTGGCAAGTCCGCCAAGAGTGAAGTTTCCGATGCCATTGATGGCAAGGATACCGCCAACCATGGCACAGATCACGTAGCTGACGTTTCCAAGCTGGGCAACTACAGGCATCAGGATGTTGGCAAAACGGTTGGCGTTGTCTGCGCTGGCAAAAAGCTGGTCGTTCAGCTCATCGAATTTCTGGATGCTTTCGTCCTCATGGCAGAAGACTTTGACAACTTTCTGTCCTTCCATCATCTCTTCGATATAGCCGTTGACAATACCAAGGTTTGTCTGCTGTTCCAGGAAATATTTTCCGCTCAGGCCCGCAAGTTTCCGGCTGGCAGTCAGCATAATGGCAACCATAAGCAGAGTCACGAAAGTAAGCGGAACGTTGAGGATCAGCATACTTACAAGAACACTGACAATGGTGATCACACTGGAAAGCAGCTGTGGGAAACTCTGGCTGATCATCTGGCGCAGGGTATCAATGTCGTTGGTGTAGATGGACATGATATCACCGTGTGCGTGGGTATCAAAATATTTGATGGGAAGTGTTTCCATTTTTGCAAACATGTCGTTTCGGAGGTTACGTAAAGTTCCCTGGGAAACATTGATCATGATACGGTTATAAGTATAGGTGGCAATAACACCGATGGCGTAAAAACATGCTACACGTGCGATTGCAGCAGTTAAAGGCCCGAAGTCCGGTGTATCTGCCTTAAGAAGAGGCGTGATATACTGGTCAATCAGGGTTTTCATGAACATGGTTCCCTGTACATTGGCAAGAACGCTGACAAAAATGCAGATCACCACGATCACGATATGGATACTGTAGTTCTTAAAAATATAACGGGAAAGGCGTCCCAGAAGTTTTCCTGGCTGTTCCGGCGCTCCCATGCCTTTCGGTCCAGGACCACCCGGACCTTTCATGTTCTGTTTTTTCAAGCCGGATCACCTCCCTCGTCAAAATCACCGGCACCGCCGGTCTGTGAATTGAATACATCCTGATAAATGGCGTTGGTCTTAAGAAGTTCCTCATGGGTACCAAATCCGTTGATCTCGCCGTTGTCCATAACGATGATGCGGTCTGCATTCTGGATACTGGAAACACGCTGGGCGATGATCAGCTTGGTGGTATCCGGGATCTCTTCTGCAAAAGCACGGCGGATTTTTGCGTCTGTGGCAGTATCTACCGCACTGGTGGAATCGTCCAGGATCAGTATCTTCGGTTTCTTCAGAAGAGCACGGGCGATACAGAGACGCTGTTTCTGACCTCCGGAAACGTTGGAACCGCCCTGTTCAATGAAAGTATTGTATTTATCCGGCATTTTTTCGATGAAATCATCAGCGCAGGCAAGCTGGCATGCACGGCGGCATTCTTCTTCCGTGGCGTTTTTGTCACCCCAGCGGAGATTTTCCAGAATGGTTCCTGAGAAGAGGACATTCTTCTGAAGGACAACGGAAACCTGGTTCCTGAGAGATTCCAGGTGGTATTTGCGGACATCGATGCCTCCCACCAGAACAGAACCGTCCGTTACGTCATAAAGACGGCTGATCAGGTTGACAAGACTGGATTTGGCACTTCCGGTACCGCCGATGATTCCGATGGTCTCGCCGGAGCGGATGGAAAGGTTGATGTCTTTTAAGACCGGTTCTTTGCTGTCTTTCTTATAACTGAAGTTTACGTGGTCGAAGACGATGCTTCCGTCCGGAACTTTTGTTACCGGGTTCTCCGGGTCAGTGATATCAGCAGTATCGTTGATGACTTCCGTAACACGCTCGGCACTGGCAATACTCATGGTCACCATAACAAAAACCATGGAGAGCATCATCAGGCTCATGAGAATGTTCATGCAGTAAGTGAGAAGGCTCATAAGCTCACCGGTAGTAAGCGTGCTGCCCACGATCATTTTTGCGCCAAGCCAGCTGATTCCAAGGATGCAGGCGTAAACGGTAAACTGCATCAGAGGCATGTTCATAACAACGATCTTCTCGGCACTTAAGAACATTTCGTATACTTTGTTACAGGCTTTCTGAAATTTGCTGATCTCGTAGTCTTCACGGACATAGGCTTTGACAACACGGACGGCACCGATATTTTCCTGGACACTTGCGTTCAGGTCATCGTATTTGCGGAACACAGTCTGGAAATATTTCGTTGCTTTCCGCATGATAAAGATCAGACAGGCACCGAGGAAGATCACCGCGATCAGATAAATGCTTGCAAGTTTGGCGTTGATGAGAAATGCCATGACCATGGCACAGATCAGGCTGGCCGGTGCACGGGTACACATACGCAGGATCATCTGATAGGCATTCTGCAGGTTGGTCACATCTGTGGTAAGACGGGTGATCAGGCCGGCAGTGCTGTATTTGTCGATGTTGGAAAAAGAAAAGGTCTGGATGTTGGTGTACATGGCTTTTCGGAGGTTTCTGGCAAAGCCTGTGGAGGCCAGTGCTCCGTATTTTCCGCCCATGACGCCGGACCAGAGTCCGCACAGGGCAAGAACTACCATAACTCCACCCATCCGATAGATATGGCCGATATTTCCGGCTTCCACACCCTTATCAATGATGGAAGCCATGGCCAGGGGGATCAGAGTCTCAAAGAGAACTTCCAGGATCATGAAAAAAGGCGTGAGAAACGAGGCCTTTTTAAACTCCCTGACCTGGGCCAGAAGGGTTTTGAGCATAAAAAATCTCCTTTCTTTTACTGTTCAAAAAGATAGCACCCCTGGAAAAAAGTTCCGGGCTGCTACAGAACAGATGTATTGTTCAGATACTATTATCAGGTAAAATATTTTTAATGTCAAGACAAATATGTGTGAAATACTTGACATAACATCATTTAAGCGGTATATTAAAAGTTAATATTCACCTGTGAAATAGGGGCGAGAATGCGATTCAGATCCCTTTAGAGGGTCTATATAGAGTTTAATTTTTGTAGGGAGGATTTTATATGGAAATCAGACAGTCAGCAGAGGATTACCTGGAATCAATTCTGGTTTTATCGAAGAAGGGCGGCGGGGTTCGTTCCATTGATATTGCTACCAGACTTGGCGTTTCCAAGCCAAGTGTCAGCCATGCGATGAAGCTTCTCCGTGAGGACGGATATATTGCCATGGACCGTTACGGTACTGTGACACTTCTGGAGAAGGGCGCAGAGATCGCCAACCAGATCTATGAGAGACACACCGTACTTGCCAAGATGCTGGAGGGACTTGGAGTTCCGGCAGAGATTGCACTGGAAGATGCCTGCAAGATGGAGCACGATATCAGCCAGGAGAGCTTTGAGAAGATCAAGGCGCATTATAATAACTTTATTAAGAGAGACGAAGCAGCAGCGGAGTAAATGAAGTGACCGGCCAGTATCCACACGGGGCGGCAGTGAAAGCCAATGAAAGATAAAAAAGAAGTGCATGAGAAGCGTGATAACTTTTCATGCACTTTATTGTTTATCTGCCTATTTCGCAGAAGATTTCTCCGGCAGCTGTGCCAGGATGATAGCCGCGAACATGATGACGCATCCAAGAAGCTCTTTTGCGGAAAGCTTCTGTCCAAGGATGACCCAGCCTGCAAGTACGGAGATACAGGATTCCAGGGAAAGAATCAGAGAAGCTACCGTTGGATTGACATTTTTCTGGCCTACGATCTGCAGAGTGTAGGCAACGCCGCAGGACATGATTCCGGCATATAGGATGGGAAGCCATGCGGTGAGGATGGAGGAAATCTGCGGATGTTCAAGGATAAGGGCCGGGATCATGGACAGGATCCCGCAGATCAGAAACTGGATGCAGGAGAGTTTTACCCCGTCCGTTTTCGGGGAAAAATAGTCAATGACCAGAATGTGCAGAGAAAAAAGAAACGCACACACCAGCACCAGAATATCTCCGCGACCAATGGAAAAACCATCCGTGATGCAGAGAAGATAAAGACCGATCAGAGCCATGACAACGGCTGCCCAGATAAAGGGACTGCATTTCTTTTTCAGGAAAAGTCCGATAATCGGGACAATGACAATATAGCAGGCAGTGATAAAACCGGCTTTTCCCACCGTTGTATATTTGATGCCGAACTGCTGGAAGTTGCTGGCTGCAAAAAGTGCTATGCCGCAGGCGATACCGCCGATCCAGAGATCGCGGGTTTTGTATGGAGAAGATGTGGTTGTTGATGTTGAGGGATCTGCCGCTGCAGAAGCTGTATCTTTGGAGCGGTTTAAGAGAAAGATCACCGGCACCAGAACAGCAGCACCGATCAGGGAACGGACGCCGTTAAAAGTAAAAGGACCTACATATTCCATGCCTACACTCTGGGCGACAAAGGCGATTCCCCAGATGGTAGCGGCCAGAAGCAGGCAGAGAGAATTTTTCAGAGGCATTTTCTGTGTGTTCATGATAAAAGAATCCTTTCGCGTATTATGTGGTCAAAGCGATATATAAGAAAAGACCCCGGGGAACTTCAGATAGCTTCCCGGGGCATTTTTATGATCTGTCGGAACCGTGTCCGGCAAAATTAGTTCTGATTCTGGTTGTTCTTAACTTCTGCAAGCTTCATAGCACGAACTTTCAGCGGCAGACCGAACAGAGTGATGAATCCGTCAGCGTCGTGGTGGTCATACATATCACCGGTTGTGAAGGAAGCAAGGGACTCATTGTAAAGGCTGTATGGAGAAGTTGTACCATTCTTGATGATGTTTCCTTTGTAAAGTTTGAATTTAACTTCACCGGTAACATATTTCTGAGTGGATTCAACAAATGCCTGGATAGCCTCACGGAGTGGTGTGTACCATTTTCCCTCGTAAACAACCTGTGCAAACTGGCTGCCCAGTTTCTTCTTGGCTTCCATTGTCTCACGGTCAAGGATCAGCTCCTCAAGCTGGTCATGAGCTGCCATCAGGATTGTTCCGCCAGGAGTCTCATAAACACCACGGGATTTCATACCAACAACACGGTTCTCAACGATGTCAACGATACCGATACCGTTCTCGCCGCCAAGTTTGTTCAGCTCAGTGATGATCTCGGAAACTTTCATTGCCTTTCCGTTGAGAGTTTTCGGAACACCCTGCTCAAATGTCATGGTAACTTCTGTTTCTTTATCAGGAGCTTTCTCCGGTGTTACGCTTAATACAAGCATGTCATCGTAGTTCGGAGCCTGGGAAGGATCCTCAAGTTCCAGTCCCTCGTGGCTGATGTGCCAGAGGTTTCTGTCACGGCTGTAGCTGTGGCTTGCATCGAACGGAAGAGTGATGCCGTGAGCTTTACAGAACTCGATCTCATCTTCACGGGACTGCATGGTCCACAGATCTGTCATACGCCATGGAGCGATGATTTTGATGTCCGGAGCAAGAGCTTTGATACCAAGTTCGAAACGGATCTGGTCATTTCCTTTACCTGTAGCACCGTGGCAGATTGCAACAGCGCCTTCTTTACGTGCGATCTCAACCAGTTTCTTGGCGATAACCGGACGAGCCATGGAAGTTCCGAGAAGATAGGAATGCTCATATACAGCACCGGCCTCTACACATGGCATGATGAAATCATCGCAGAACTCATCAACAATATCTTCAATATATAATTTGGAAGCACCGGACATTTTTGCTCTCTCTTCAAGACCGTCCAGCTCGTTTCCCTGTCCGCAGTTTACACAGCAGCAGACAACGTCATAATCAAATGTTTCTTTCAGCCACGGGATCAGGGCTGTGGTATCAAGACCACCGGAATACGCTAAAACAACTTTTTCTTTCATAATATATGTCCTCCTGGGATTTTTTGAAATTTTGTATCGCTCCGGACATTTCCGGGACGGTGAATTTTTTTACGTTATCTGGAAAAATTATGCTGTTTTATAACTTTACCAGAGTGAATAAATATTCATGCGTGACAAAACAAAATTTTCGGCTGTCCTGTCGACATGGCTTAATATACACCAGATTTTATAAATATGCAAGAGATAATTTGAAAAATATGAAAAATTTTTTGCATAAAAATGCATCGAAAAACGGGTAATATTATAAGAAAATACAGGAAAAACAGAAAAGACAGTGAAAAATCAAAGAAAATGACTATTGCATAATATGCAGAGAAGATGTATAATCTATCCATTGACAAGGCGGACATATGAGGAACGCCTTTTTACTTAAGCCGTAAGAGATACGGCAGAGGAGGAATGTGAAAGATGATTAAAGCAGGAATTATCGGTGCGACAGGGTACGCAGGAAATGAGATCGTAAGACTTCTTCTTGGACACAAGGATGTTGAGATCAAATGGTTTGGTTCCCGAAGCTACATAGATCAGCAGTATGCAGATATTTATCAGAACTTTTTCAAACTGGTGGATGCCAAATGTATGGATGACAATATGGCGGCACTTGCAGATGAGGTGGATGTGATCTTTACCGCAACTCCGCAGGGTCTTTGTGCATCCCTTATTAATGAAGAAATCCTTTCCAAATGTAAGGTGATCGACTTAAGCGCGGACTTCCGTATCAAAGATGTAAAGAAATATGAGAAATGGTACGGGATCGAGCACAAAGCACCGCAGTTTATCGACGAGGCAGTTTACGGTCTCTGCGAGATCAACCGTGAGGACATCAAAAAGGCACGACTGATCGCCAACCCGGGATGCTATCCAACATGCTCCACACTGTCCATTTATCCATTATTAAAAGAAGGACTCATTGATCCGAACACCATTATCATTGATGCTAAGTCCGGAACATCCGGAGCAGGAAGAGGAGCCAAAGTTCCGAACCTTTACTGCGAGGTAAACGAGAGCATCAAAGCTTACGGTGTTGCCACACACAGACATACACCGGAGATCGAGGACCAGCTTGGATACGCATGCGGACAGGAAGTGCTGATCAACTTTACCCCGCATCTTGTTCCGATGAACAGAGGAATCCTGGTAACTGCATATGCTTCCCTGACAAAGGATGTTACCTATGAGGAAGTAAAAGCGGCCTATGACAAATATTATAAAGATGAGTTCTTTGTACGTGTGCTGAACAAAGATGTATGCCCGCAGACAAGAAACGTGGAAGGCAGCAACTTTGTAGATGTAAACTTCAAGATCGATCCGAGAACTAAGAGAGTGATCATGATGGGCGCCATCGACAACCTGGTAAAAGGTGCCGCAGGACAGGCCGTTCAGAACATGAACCTGATGTTTGGATTCGACGAGAACGAAGGACTGAAACAGATCCCGATGTGCCCGTAAAACACAGAGGATTTCAGACGAGAGGAGACATAGAATATGAAGATCATCGACGGCGGCGTAACAGCCGCAAAAGGTTTTAAGGCAGCGTCAACTGCAGCAGAGATCAAATATAAAGGCCGTACCGATATGGCCATGGTATTCAGTGAAGTTCCCTGTGTGGCTGCAGGAACATTCACAACCAATGTGGTAAAAGCAGCTCCTGTAAGATGGGATCAGGACATTGTATACAATCATCAGGGCGCAAGAGCCGTGATCTGCAACAGCGGAATCGCCAACGCATGTACCGGTGAGGAAGGTTTTGGCTACTGTAAGGAAACAGCCAAAGCAGCATCCGAAAGCCTTGGGATCCCGGAAGACAGTGTGCTGGTAGCATCCACAGGTGTCATCGGAATGCAGCTTCCGATCGACCGTATCGCAAACGGAGTAAAAGCCATGGCGCCGAAGCTTGAGGGAAGCCGCGAGGCAGGCCTTGAGGCAGCAAAAGCCATCATGACAACCGACACCGAGAAGAAAGAGGCAGCTGTAGAGATCGAGATCGGCGGAAAAACCGTAACTGTAGGCGGTATGTGCAAAGGTTCCGGAATGATCCACCCGAATATGTGCACAATGCTTGGATTTATCACCAGCGATGTGGACATCTCCAAGGAACTTCTTCAGGAAGCACTCAGCGAGGACATCAAGGACACCTACAACATGGTATCCGTTGACGGAGACACCTCCACAAACGACACCGTCCTCCTCCTGGCAAACGGTCAGGCCGGCAATCCAAAGATCACAGAGAAAAATGCAGATTATGAAGAGTTCAAAAAAGCGCTCAACTACGTAAACACAACCCTCGCCAAAAAGATCGCAGGCGACGGAGAAGGCGCAACCGCACTCTTCGAGGTTAAAGTCATCGGCGCAGCCACCAAGGCAGAAGCCGTAACCTTAAGTAAATCCGTAGTAACCTCTTCCCTGACAAAAGCAGCCATCTACGGCCACGACGCAAACTGGGGAAGAATCCTCTGCGCCCTCGGCTACTCCGGAGTCCAGTTCGACCCGGAGAAAGTAGATCTCTACTTTGAGAGCAAAGCAGGAAAAATAAAGATCATTGAAAATGGAGTTTCTACAGGATACAGTGAAGAGGAAGCTACAAAGATCCTCTCTGAAGACGCTGTGACAGCCATTGCTGATATGAAGATGGGCGAGGCCAGTGCAACCGCATGGGGATGCGACCTTACTTATGATTATGTAAAAATCAATGCGGATTATCGTTCTTGATGTAAGAGCTCTGTAGAATGTTTT